>OGMF01001293.1_pt1 | contig 24802 bp, 19 predicted proteins | sample 1572921 | NCBI WGS metagenome assembly OGMF01 (sample SAMEA2581919, study PRJEB24529) | metagenome | biome: Human gut stool | place: China | collected 2011 | reverse complement strand
GTTCGTTTACCTGTTTGCGAAGCCCTGCCTTTTCCTCATTCGCCAGACCCAGCTGACAGCAAAGTAACTCGTATGCTCTTTCATCAATCATGATATAAAGGTACGAAAAATCAGGCACTTACGCAAACTTTTTACCGTTTATTTTTATACTATTCTGTTGATAATCAATGTGCTAATATTAACCTTTCGGACTAACGTACATCTTGTCAACTACAATGCTTTCCGTAAGATAAGCCATGTCCGACCACTGTATCCGGTAGCACCTGGAGACTTCATCAAATATAGGTTTCTTGAATTTGCCCATAACAGGACGTTTTTCGTAAAGCACATAAAAACCACGTTCGTAATGAAGTATCTTCACGACCTTTCGGTTCCGGGACATGAACATATATACATTGGACGCATCGCTCGGGTCAAGTGACATTTCTTCCCTTATACTCTCACACAGACGGAAAATGCCTTTCCGCAAATCAACATTACCGTTAAACAGGTAATAGTTCAGGTTAGCACTCAGTCCAAGCATATCATCCTATCATTTTATTAAGCAACAGGCTCAAATCAAGAACGGTGGTGTTTCTCAGGAACAGTGTTGCGCCAGACGCCAGCTGTAACTTAATCCATTTTATTGGTAGCTCACCTTCAGGTTGTTCCACGTCCAACTTCACAGTTGGACTATTGCATGGTTTACCGCTTATCTGGACTTTGGCAACCTTGGGCTGCTCAACCTGGACTGTCTTGCCCAACTTCTCACTCCACAGCTGGTGACGCTGCCAGTTCATGAACTTGTCGTAATTTACCCCATAATCAGCACAGAACTCCCGAAGATCCTTGGTCTCGCTGCATAACTGGTAGAGGTCATATACCTCCTGATAGTTTACTTTTTCTTTTGCCATAATCATTTTTGTTAAAGGTTACGGCGCAAAGATATGGCAGCTAACAACTTATGTCAAGGCGGAAAATAGAATGGTTACTATCTATTTCTTTCTATTACATACCCTCGTAGATTATTTCAATTCATAATAAGCCTATTCATTGTTGACAATGGCAATGAATAAAAAATACACCAATAAAAAAATGTTGTGATAGCTATGAGTACAAACTCTATTATACAGAGATTTTTATTGTAACTCCCAAACGAAATAAAACGTTCTATTACAAGAACTATCACAGATAATATTATTATTAAAAGTGAAATTACATTTCCTATAGCCCCTTGGTTAACCCCACTGATAAATGGCATAGAAAAAAGATTATCTATAATTAATATCAGTGAATAAATAAGAATAGGAGTCAACCTTATTTTCTTTATTATTCCAATAAAATCATTCATCTGTTTTCAATATTTTTATGCGTTGCATATATTGTTTATTCGGATTGTTTTTAATGATCTCTTTAAATGAAATACTTGGAACAAAATTTCGCAAACATTTAATACCCTGTTCAGCCAAATAAAATATTCGACTGAACAAAATAATAAAGTCCAAATGATAATTTGTTTGTACTTACCATAAAAACATCTGTATCACAAACGGGAAAATGCATACAATATAAATTAATATATAGAATAAGACTTCTAACCTTCTACGTTCTTTATACACAAATAGTATCTCAAAAATAGTATAAATAATAGCTGCATAGCACAAAATTAAAGCACCTCCCAATCCATTTCCACCTTGTGCTATTTCTATCACTTTACTATAATATCCCCACACAAGAAGATACAACAATGATATTATACAAAAAAATATATTTTTCTTCATTCCCCATCCTCCTTCAATGCCCATGAATCACCATTCCCTATATATTATATATACCTTTAATCACACTTTATTTACGAAATCAAAAGAGCAATAATTCACAGAAGCTTACTTAATAATACTTTTCCGCCATCAGGTGTACAGAACTCTCCGTTATCCAAAGATACATAACCTTCTCCCATTAATAAACACTTAGCTTCACCACCTTCATAGATCACATTACTGCAGTAAGTCGTCCGGGTAGTGGTATTTTATCTTATGTTCCACGCGCAGCTTTGTCCCGTCTGCCGCACAAGTATAAGTAATAGTACTCTGATCCTTAAACTTTATCAGTCTTGGCAAATTTAAGCAATTGTATTGAATATCCTCTATACCTTTGTTTAAATCTTGTGTTAAATTACCATTGGCATCATAAGCATATTCATTATCCTGTTTCACGGCATCTTTAAATTCGAATCCACCACCATAAGCGGAAGCTGTAGAGGCATCATCCACACGGTTCAGCTGATTACCGGTCAACTTCATCGTAAGGTTGTCAATCACACCGTAGGAATTAGCGCCTGTCTGTCCGTAACGTACCAACTTCAGGATATTTCCATTCTTATCATATTCCGTCACTCTTTCCGTGAAAGCGTTTTCTCTGGCAAGAGGCGTCTCTTCTATTTGCCTTCCGGTTTGAATACTCATAAGCCCGGTTGTCACTCCCCAGTCGTCATCATCTTCATCCTGCTGGCCCAAGATTAAATGATCGGCATTCAACATGCGTCCCAGTCCGTCATAGGTAAATGTGTATTTCTGTCGGCCTTCCTCACCGCTTTTCCAGAACATTGAAGCGATATTCCCTCCACCGGCAGAATAACCATAATTCAACTTTAAAATAAGGTTGGGACTTTCAATACGGGTCAGCCAGCTCCGGATGTTATATGCATATCCCATTATGTCAGCCGAAGCGCCATGCAAGGACCTGTTTACCAACTGGCCCAATTTATTATAGGTATTCTCACTAAGCACAACTTTGGTATCGTTCAGCGTATGTTCCACTTTACTGATTCGGTCGGCATAATCATAAGTATAAGTGTAAGTTTCGGTAATAGACTTTTGTGTCCCATTCTCCTTATACGTATTTTTATGAACCACTGTCTGTGGATTGCTACTGAAGGTATAAGTCGTTTCAGTCACATCCAGCCCGTCCAGCAAGTTGTTCTGTACAGTCTTCACCACACGTCCCTGAATGTCATATTGATACATCAAATATATCTTCTGGCTATCACCGAATATACTGATGACACTACCCGTCTGATAGCCCTTGCCATAAGCTTTCTGAGCTTCTGTAAGTTTATAGTTGGAATCAGTAAAGCCTGTCCCGTTTATAAACCCATATCCATCATAATAATTATGAATATACACCACCGGGCTCGAAGTGGCACTCTTGTTCGTGCATTCCCCCTGCTCGGTCAGACGACCGAACTTATCATACAGATAATAAGTCCATTTCTTGGTAGCCTGCGCCCGTTGGTTGCCATCCTGGGAGTAGACCAGCTGGTCCGCGTCATTGTATGTATATTCCACAAAATCAGCACCCGGAAGTATCTTCTTCGTACAACGTCCGCGAGCATCATATTCATATTGGAAAGCATACTTGCCAAGATCCGCCGACTCCTGATATTTGGGCTGAAGCACAAAGCAAAGATTCCCCTTATCATTATATATATAATAGGTGTCATGTTCCTCGCTGTTGTTCATCTGGCGGGTAAGCACCGTGCGCCCCTGTTTGTCGGTGAAGGAATAGCTTACGTTCAGGTCTTCGTCCGTAGTCTTCACTACAGAAAGTTCGCCCGAAGTATAGAAAGTAGTAGAATTACCGGTCAGCCCTCCCGTAGAGCTTACGCCATACTTGATACACTTCAATGGGGAAGCATTCGTATTCAGCAGATACTCCGTCTTTACCGGGCGCCCGGCATTATACCAGGCTGCTCCCGGGCCATATTGTGCTGTAAGGCGGTTTAGCGGCGAAGCTTTATAAACCGGCTGGCTGTAGGGCCGGCTGTCATTGTCGTAATTTCCAGGTGCACTGCTCTTGATACCGGCAGGAGCAAGATAGTCGGAAGAACCGGCAAACACTGGCAGCCAACTGTTCCATTCGCGTCCGGCAGCATCATATTCCTGCAGGGTGGCAAGGTTCTTGTTTACAGGCAAACCACTCTGCACCGCTTTCTGTACCGTCTGGAAAGGACGTCCCAGTCCATCGTAATAAGTGATATTGTCCAGATAGGACGTTCCTGTCCCATTCAGCATCGTGCGACTGAGCACGTAGTTCCGGTAGTCATCCTGTGCATTCAGGGCACAACCGACTATCAGGAATAATAGGAATATACTAAATCGTTTCATACGCATTGTTTCTTTTTAGGGTTAGTCGTAAAGATTATATTTATACTGCATCACAGCCTTGCTCTCATGGTTCTTTACCAGAGACAGCCTCCGGTAATCATCATATACGTAGCCGGTAGTTTTACCGTTGGCATCCGTCATACCCGTCATGCCCACTTGTGGCAGATAAGTATAGGTGGTGACCAATACGTCTTTGGAAGCAAGGGCATTTCGAATGGAAGCCAGCCGGCTCTCAATATCCGAAGGGCGGGTCAGCGTGTTTGGCAATCCGACCGAGGCACTGCTCAACCAGCCGGTCACATCGCTGTAATCCGCACCTTCTATCCGTGCTACAGGATACTGGTTGCCGTACGACCACAAGTAAGTATACTTCAGGCCATTCTCACGTGTCTCCTCGGATACAAGCAGCCGGTTAGCATCATACGTACGCCACAGGTAGGGCGTGAACGTGAAAGGGGTATTCCCGTTGAAAGCAATCTCCGCAGCCGTGGTTTCCGCACGGTAAGCAGTCTCCGGCTGGCCGTATGCATTGTACTTGGTCTGCTCACCCGATACCAGGCGGTCACCTTTATACGAGCGTACATCTACCGGAAGGAGGATGTGCTTATCCTTCATTGTCTGAAGGGCTGCATTGGCAGTAGAAGTGTAATCGTGCGGATAATAATACTTCGTCACAATCCCGCTACCATCGCTTGCCGTTTCCTTCACTTCCGACACCAGCTTATGATAATCCGGGGCATACGTATATTCTTTCGTGGTACGTAAGACCCCACCCTTGTCGCCATAAACCTCATGAGTCTCCTGTGCCAACCGTGATCGTCCGGTTGTCAAGTAATCCCGGGCAAAGAGAAACTCGTATTCATTGAATTGCACCGCCTTGCCTCCGGCTTCCACGCCCAGCAGACACTCCTCATAGGTCATATAGTCAGCCTCCACCAGCCAGCCGTCTTCGCCATACACCTCACGCTTCTCCAACTGCCCGCGCATCCAGCCCAGGTCGACGTCCGTCATGAAAGGGAAAGTGTAAGAAGTAGCCGTGCCCCCCAAAATCGTGGAAGGGATTACCCCGCCCGAATTTATGTAGATGTAGGAAGAACGGAACCAGTCGGGAGCCGTGACATCATCCCCCGGTCGGATATAGGGTTCATGGTTCGTTTCATAAGTATAGGTATACTCCGTGCGTCCCTGCCCGCTTATGTATTCCGTCACATTGGGGTACATGAAGTCGCCTTCCACACCCAGAGTCAGGGCTGGGAAAGATGTGATTTGCAGGATATCCGGTGAATCAATGAGGTCGGTAGGAACTCCGTAGCCTGCCAGATAGTCCCTGCATCGCCCCAGATTAGTGTTCGAATCAAGCATTTGATGATACCAGACATGATATAAATTCTCCGCTAAATGATACTTGCTGTCTCCCCACGAATAATAAGGATACTCGTAGTTACGGATTTTCTGGTTGCCATTCTCATCATTGTCCGTTATCTTCTTGACACGCAGGCCGCCGATGCCGATTTTCCCTAACGTATAGTTGGTATCGTGCGTTTCGAAATCAAAGTCCGTATAACCGCCTGTGGGATACGTGATCCTCTTCAGGGTACAGGCCTTAACAGCCTCGGTATCCATTTCGCGATTACCACCATTTGATATTTTATAACCCTTTATGCCTGCCAGTTCATAACTGTTGGACAATTCTCGGAACCACGGGTCAATGTAGAAAGGTTCATTCGCCGCGTTATTCGCAAAAATGGTCTTGTTATCCGTATAATTATAGTATCCCCAGTGGTCCTGGCAAGGCGACAACCGATAAGGCAATGCATATATATTATCCGTCTTGGAACCACCGTCTCCATAATATGAAAAACGATAGGGAGGAAGTGCCGATGTGTCTGTAGACGGAAGTTCCTGTACTTTCTCCAAACGCAGGCGATAGTTCAGGTATTGGTAATATGAAGCGGCTATTTTATGCCTTTCATCCGGTTCAAAGTAGCCATAGAACAGTTTGTACTTTTTATAAATGTCGTTTGCCGAATTATAAGAAGTGATACTCTCGAGCATGCTCCCCCGTATGCTATGGGCATCCTTACGGTTCTCGCTGCTGCACGTAAAGTCGATGTGTGCTCCCGAAGAAGCAGTTATGCGGCTGACCACAAGTCCGGTTATCCCTTCATTGGAGTTATCGACAATGGCAGGCCGCAGGTAGCTGGGGGGAATCTCATGCGTATTGAGATCTTTATTGAGGGTCATATAGCAAGAATCATCAATGCGGTGGATGACGCTCGTTCCCAGCGTACCGCCACTTACATAAGTGAAAGTGATGCTGCCCCCGGCAGGACTTGTAATAGACGAAAGATACCATCCGGAAGTGCAGTTATCCTTTATTGCACCGTAATAAGCGTATTCCTTATCCTTAAAAAGATATACTACCCCTTTTTCATCCGTAATCTTGAAAGTGCCGTCCGGCTGGAACTCTATGATACAGTCATCCTGATTGATCATACGCCCTTTTCCGTTTTCATCCAGGTAGAACTTTCCGGTTCTTCCGCAGAAATTGAAAAAAAAGATATCCGGTGCAGGATCGAAGCTGTTAGGTCTCAGGTCGGCCGCACTCACCCAGTTGCTCCTTTCGGCTTTGATGTATTGGTCCATGGTTTCCGAAGGATAATTCTGAAAGCGCAGATTCACACGACGCATCTTTCCCGTCTTGGCATCCATCTCGTCGGGTGCTCCCCGAAGCTGGCAAGTGATCATGCCGCCTGCATTCAGGCTCCATCCCAGACCTACCCACGAGGCTTCCTGGTCTACCTTGATGCCTGATGCGTAATAGCTTAGTGAGACGTCCACCTTGATGTCGCGGTCGCTGATGGAAGTCAGCGGAAGGTTGATTTGCGGAAGACCGGTGCTGTAGTCAACGGGCAGGTCGCCGTAGCGGGCAAAGGCATACGTATTGGGGGTGTAGAACTGTTGCAGTTCCTGACCTCCCTGTGCATGGGCAAGGGTGCCCAACGCTAATAATAGAATAAATAGAATATTTCTCATAATGATTATCTGTTGTAAATGGATTAATTGATTGAAGCAAGTACTATCTCAAATGAGATGGTACTTGCTAATTCATTAAGACAGTGCTTACTAATTCATTGCATTCGCCCCTACCACCCCGGCTATTGCCGAAGCTACAGCGATGACGACTTTCAGGATCATATCCCAAACTGATTTATTGATCTTCATACTTTTTGAGTTTATAAGTTTTTGTTTTTTTGAGTTCATAAGGCTCACAATTCCGTAGCCACCTCAAAGCACGGGCATACCTTCACCCACTCCTCCGGCTCCACCACCCCGTCTCCATTCCTGTCCGGACTGAGATCGCGATGACCGCAGACGCGCACTTCGCCATGGAAACGGCGCAAAAGTTGATGTACCAGCAGTCGCAAGGCGGCACGCTGTTCCGGTGTACGGGTATCCTTCGGACACCCCCGGGCATCCAGCCCGCCTTCATAGCAAATTCCGATACTATACTTATTGTACCCCTTCACATGTGCCCCTGCAAGAACCAATGGACGGGTTCTCACCACCGTACCATCCCTGCGGATGTAGTAATGGTAACCGATATCACTGAAACCACGGCTGAGGTGCACGGCGCGGAGAGCCTCTACCGTAAAAGGACGGTCCTCGCGGGTGGCGCTGCAATGCACCACGATGTAGTTGATTGTTCTCATGTAATTTAATGTCTAATGATGAATAGCTGCGCAGCCTTTCATTTTTAATTCTTTAATCTTTAATTTCTAAAACCCTCGGCTTTAGACCTTATCCCAGCGGGTCATCTTCGATGCCACCGTCGCCACCGGAACCGCCACTATTGCCACCACCGCCTTCGGAACCACTACCTTCGTAAGCGTCATTCTTCAGGCAGATACTGTTGGTCACACGGGTACCGTCCGCACTGCGGAAAGCAAGATAAACGGCCAGCGCATCGTCAGCCCAGTTATCGGGCAAGGCCAGTTCGACAGTAGCATCGGCACGGGCGGCAGCATTAAGGTCGTAGACGGCCTCCCCGCGAGCCTTGTTGTAAACCAACGGCATAGCCATGTCGTCAGCCTCGGCATCACCCATCTTGCTGTTGTCCTTCCACGTCAGAGTCAGCTTGCCGTCCGCCACGGAAGCCGAAGCGTTGAAGACAGGCATCAGGCTGCCACGGGCCACCAGCGCATGTTCATAATTAATGGCAAGATCGGGCGCAGACCCGCTGATTGCATAGCGCAAATTGTAGGACATCGCTGCATTGAAAGGCGTACACTTCAAAGCATAAGTCTTGTACCCTTCGCGAACGTAAGGGGTAATGGAACGCAGAAAATTCAAGCTCATGGCAAACTTGCCGCGTTGTGTTTGTTGTTTCGGGGTACGTGGATTGCTGACACTGATGGCCATTGCACGCATATAACTCACGTCTTTCCAAGTGCTACCGATTACGGTACCCACTTTTCCGCTGAATCCTCCGAGGATTCCTTGTTTGATTTCTCCCATAATTGTCATATTTTTAGGGATCAGGACCGGACAATGCGTCCAAGTCTCAAAGCTGAAACGGACAGGCGGCAGCAGGCAAGCACTATGCTTCTGCAGCAGCACGGTCATGCAAGCGCATCCGCCGTTCAGCTGTCACAAAGGTAAAGCGGAAAGAAGGGGGATTCCTGAAACGTGTGATTTTTGCGTCGGTTTGCGTCAAATAGCTCTGTAGCTCATAGCTCTGTAGCTCGTAGCTCTGTTACTACTTGCCAAACCGTCAAAATGCCAAATTGCCAAACTCCTCCCGGATGACATTCCGGTCCGCCACCTCCACCCGCCACTCTTGGCAGTGATGACGCACCAGGCGGTCGGTATGCGACAGTACAAGCGGCAAGGGATTACCATCCAAACACTCCGGATTGGCCCAAACTAACTGGCAGGCCTGTACCAGCACTCCCTCCACCTCCTCCAGGGAAAGTGAAAGCAACTGTCCATCCGGACATAAGCGCTTCAGGTTGACTTCGAGCGGATAAGGATAGAAGCCGCCACGAGAACCGGGAGAAGGAACAAAGTCCCGGCAAAAAAGAAGAAAAGTATCATCATCCAGGCGCAAGCAAGTACCCGCAGGAGGCATACCTCCCGGTGCGTCAGGGGCATAATGCCGAAGTTGGGCGCCCGTTGTACGTCGCACCCGTACCCATACCACCGGCACAGCCGCCGGGAACTTCCCTATCCACGCCACAAAAGAAGCCAGCGGCTCTACAGGAAAGTCGTGATGGCAATAAATCACCAAGCGCTCAGGCGGACGGTTGTCGTGGGCGGTACAAAAACGTCCGTAAGCCATCTGGAAGTATTCCGGAAAGAACAACGGGAATCGTTCGGCAGGCTTGCAGAGATCGCAATGACAGAACTGCAAAGGATCATTATAGAACGTCGCCGCACAGAAAGGTTCAAAGCTCTGCGAAAGGCGCGAATGTGAACATCCTACGATGAGGTCGGTATTCTGCGAAGCAAAGCATCGGGGCACCCAGGGCACACCGCCCATCTGTACCAGCAAACGCGAGGCCACCGTAGGCAGGTGTCTGCTGAAAGCCTCACCCCCAATGGCATGTAGCGGAACAGGTCCCCAATAGAATGCCCCCAATGAACGAACCAGCCTGCGAAGCCGGACTGAAAGTTGCTGCCGGAGCAGCGTACCGGCAACACTGCCCGAAGGTGTGAGCAGACAATAAAGCCGTCCGACGCCGGGCGCATCCATCCCCGACTGATGATAAAGTGCCTGTGTCAGTGTATCTACGGCATGATCGTCCACATCGTATGGTACCCACCTGTCCACATCTCCCACAGGTTCCACTGCTATCAGGGAGGCAGTGGGAGCAAAAAGCAGGAAAAGCCGACGGGCAGTCTCCAACTCTCCCCGTGGATAGAGCATCGTGATGTTGAGATAACGGTATCGTCCCGGCTGGCGGGCACCGTAAAGAGGAAAAGCACTGCGGGGAGCACTCCCCTCTCCCGATGATCCGAACCGTAACAAGCGATGGTCGGCATTCGTATTCAGCAGGCAATCGGCAGACACTTCATTCAATCGGAGCGATACGTGAAGGGGACACCCCTCCACCTCACCGCCTCCGGGGAAACAAAGTGACAGCAATCGTTCCACCTCCTGACGCAAAACATCATAAGGGCCGGCAGAAACCGCCGCCTGCTGTTCCGTATGGAAAGAGACTCCCAACCGGGCAGTCAAAGCAGGAGTGAGCACGGCATACGCACGGTTCAGGCTTCCCATGGGCCCGCGACTGAGCGAACCGTGCGGCACCACCCACCCGTCTACAGCCACCAAACGGGGGGAAGCTCCCACCAATCCCATTTCCGACAAAGGGATGCTCGTGTATATTTGTTCAGGAGGAAGCACCTCCACTGCGATCCGGCAATCCGTAGCAGTGGAGGAAGTAGCAGCAGAAGCAGGAAGAAGCGGACGGAAGGAAATGCGACTGTAACAAATTACGTTTTCAGCCTGTTGGGACAATGTATCTTGAAACCATATTTCCAGTACATCGGGACAAGGTGTGTGATAAAACTTCCGTGCATTGCCCGTTGCACCTTCAACCGGACCACCCGTAAGAGCGATCAGCCATCGGCAGAGGGCTGGCGGCGTGATGCCGCAGGTGCCGGCATCGAGCACGGCTTGCAAGAGAAGCTCTTTCATAGCATTATCACTTCAAGACAAAAGTATTCTAATGCAAATGTAAGGATTTTATTTTTATATACCAAGTTCGTACCATCTCCGTGTCAAGTCCATACCAACTCCGTACCAAGTCCAGAGTCATAGACACGGAGATGGTACGGAGATGACAGGGGGCAGACAGGGAATTGGCAGAATTCCCCTTCCTCCTGACTTTATAAAATTAAAATAAAACCAGCATCAGTTTTGTATTTCAGAAAAATAGTTTTACCTTTGCAACAACATGCTTACCCCGCTTCCCGTCAGATCAGCGCGCTTAGGGTAAGCCTTTTATTTTTTATACCCCAATGACTAAAATCCCTTATCCTAAACAACTCATATCTTTTACGGACCAAATAGCCCTGCTTAAACAGCGTGGGCTTGTTTTCACTGATGAGACCCAAGCCTTACACCTGTTACACAATATCAGTTATTACCGTTTGAGCGGCTACTGGTATCCTCTATTGGCAGACAAACAAAACCACCAGTTCAAACCCGGAAGTACATTTGACGCTGCTTACAACATCTATAAATTCGATAGTGAGCTTCGCAAGCTAATTATCACAGAACTGGAGAAAATAGAAGTAGCTGTGCGTACACAAACCGCCTATATCCTCTCTTCACAATGGGATGGATATTGGTTTACCGATGCTTCCCGTTTTAATAATCCAATGCGCCATGCTCATATTTTATCAAAGATAAACGAAGAATACCAACGTAGCGATGAAGAATTTGTAACAGCTTTCAGATCAAAGTATTCTGATTCTTTTCCACCAAGTTGGATAACTATGGAAATAACTTCTTTCGGCACATTGTCTATTCTATACAACAACCTGCTTCCCGGAAGAGCCAAGCGAAGTATTGCAAGCTATTTTGGGCTACCCGATACCGTTTTTGCTTCATGGTTGCATAGTATCGTGTATATCCGTAATATTTGCGCCCATCATTGTCGATTATGGAATAGGACACTTAGCATCCGCCCCCTGATGCCCCGTTCACCACACCAACCATTTATTGCACTTCCCGCAAGCGGCACACGACAGGTCTATTTTCTATTAAGCATGATTGTTTACCTGTTAGATATAATCAACCCCAACCACTCGTTTGTCGAAAGGTTCAGGAGCTTACTTTCTGCCTATCCCTCGATAGATACCCGTGCCATGGGTTTTCCGGTTAACTGGGAAAACGAAGTTATCTGGAAATAAGCATCCTCATTGCATCATTACTTCTTGGCATACACCCCATGCCCCTCTTTTTTCAGCCGCCCCTGATTGCACAACTCAATAAGGTAACGGTCGGCCGTACGAGTGGGAATACCTGCTTCGTGTGCCTTATCCTGATAGAGTGCACGGTCGAACTCAGGGGGCAACATTTGCAACAAGGCCTGCCGACGCTTCTCACTTGTATTTCCCTGAGATACGGAGGCCGGATGCGACGTATGCGACGCCTCGGCCTGCAAGCTTTCATAAGCCGCCTCCGTATGGCGTAGTAACACCTGTATCATCAGAAGGGTGGTATGGAAATCATCATCACGGCAACAAAGAGTGGCCGGCAACGGGGCATCCCCTTCATAATCCATCAGGCGAAGGGCGGAAAACACCATGCAGATACGGTAAGCCGTCAGCCCCAGACGACGCACGGAGGCGAGCATATCCGGACCTTTGCACTGCAACCCCTGTTCCTGCAGGTTGCCGAAGAAACGGTTGAACTCCACCTGCTGCTCCACCGTAAGCGTGAAGCGTAAAGGCCCGGCCTTCAGCAGGCGAGTATAGAACTGGAAGAAACGACCTCCCAAACGTAGGAAACGGCTATCGAGTGTATCATCATCATTCCCGGCAAAAACATCATTCCACACCGGTCGCAAGGGAAGGTTATAGAACAGGAAGCGCGAGAAAAGCCCGTTCTCGGCATCGGGAATCAGTGCTCCTACCTGGCGCGGCGTTCCACTGAGCAGCACCGAGAGGCGGGGCATCGTTATCTCTACATACTCACGGTCCTTACGGCGATTGTAAGTGATAGGCTCGTGGTGGAAAGCCTTGCGCAGCCCGTCGCTGTAATTGCCATGCTCACTGCGGAAAGTGGTAGTCAGCGTATCACCCTCCGTCTCAAACATCAGGGCCTGGCCTTCGTTGTCGTTCAGCGTCTGGAAAAGAGCCGTGGCACTGCTGTTTGCCGGAATGAAAAGCATCCTGACAGGCGGCTGTTGCGGTTCGTCACCGCCCCCTTGCCTTTTGTTTTTTTCATAGAGCGACTTTTCGCGCCGGTATTCCTCCCACTCCTGCCGGTTACGGCGGCGCAGGTCGGCATGCACCACATCTACCAGATGACGGCACAGCGTCAACCGCCCCTTACCCGCCGAGGCTTGTGCACTGACAAAGAGGAACAGGTTAGGACAAACCTGCCGCTGCCCATAGATGCCCGTCACTTGCGTCAGGCAAGAGGAAAGGGCAGTGAGAGACCCCAGCAAGAGCATATCGCTGTCTTCGGACGAGATGCCGTAAGAGCAGACATCATCCAGCAGACGGGGCAGCGAAGCATATACCTCATCCGGAAAGACTGGGAGCTCAGCATCAGCAGGCGTAGCAGTGCTTCCGCCCGGTGCCACCGGAGACGCTTCCGGCAATTTGGCATTTTGGCAATTCGGCAATAACCGGGTATTGATGTCCACCCCTGCTTGCCGTGCCAGATGGAAAAAGGTGTTCACCGTGATGCCCCGCCCGCGGGAATGCAGGCAGGCGGTGTATTGCTTCTCGGTTTCGGCAGGCTGATAACTACTGTAGAAACGGCTCAAGCGGTGATAAAAAGCACGTCCTTCCTCACCCAGCCCTTGGGCAAGTGCGAAGCCGAGATCGCGCCAGTCGTTATAGGTAGGGGCTATGTCCACGCCCGTTAGTTCGATACGTGAAGTGACGATTTCTACTTCGTCACCAAGGGTGAGGGCAGCATTGCGTTGCCACTCGCTTAGGTTGAATTTTTGTTTTGACATTTTAAGATTTATGATTTATGTGAATCGGGGAAATTAGTTACCATTTCATCATCACCACGTCCGGGTCCCAAGGCAAATAGCAGGCACGCGAGAGGTCGCGTCCCGAAGGATCGGGTTCCACCCCATAGTTTCGGGATACGTAGAAAGACAGGATTTCAAACCAGTCGGTATGTGTGCCTTGCGCCAAGTCGATGGGCACTACCCACTTCAAACCATCGCCACCGGGGCTACGGAAAAGCAGGACGGTGTCTACCGAAGCATCGTGCATCAGGGCATAGCGCAAGCCATAGACACCGCTCAAGCGTCCGCCATCGTGCCACTGGTCTATGTGGTCAAAGTCAAGGCAGATCAGTCCGCTATGGGCCAGCAGGGCATCATCGCGCCTGCGGGTGAATTCTCCACTGAAAGTGGCATAGTCGAAATGGCGGGCCTTGAAGCGTTGCACATCCCTCTGAGTGATTTTTTCTTCCTGCTGCAGACGGCGGAGACGCTGCAATTCCTCAGTAGGCTGACGATAATAATCGCCGCGGATGACGTTGTAGATCTGATGCAGTTCCACCGTCTTGTGGGGCACCACGTTGCTGACGGGAGCCAGGAAAAAGCTGAAGCGATTCATCTGCTGCCTCCTTTCCCATTATCAGTAACCGGGTTCTTCTCATGCTTGCCCAGTGCACTGAGCTTATACATTACATAGTTGTTTTGCAGCAGGTCGTCAATTTCCCGGATACGGTAGAAATACTTCTTGCCCAGGGTGGTGTATCCCAATGTACCGTTATCGCGTAAGTTCTGCAAGGTGCGTTGGCTGATGTGCAGCGCATTCATCACCTCTTGCCCATCTACCCAGTCTTTGGCAATCTGGGGACGGGGAGTCACGTTGGCACGTTCCAACAAGCGTGCCAAGCTGAGCAGGTTATCATGTACCTGCTCCAGCTTTTCTGAAAATAGTGGATTCTGTTTCATATTCTTTTTCCGTTTGTCGGGAGGCAAAGGAAAAAGAGTTTGAATTGACGTGAGCTTGACGAGATGTATCGTCAAAGCAACAGCCTCACAAATTCTATTATGTAGAATCTTTAATTAGAAAAATCCTGTAATACAAAACGATACATACCAGCGGCTGCCATGTCTTTTTTTTAAGCAGAAATTCTTAAAAAAAATTCGTTGACGAAACAGTTTCGTCAACGAATCATCAAGAAGTGAAGCGAAGTTTCTCTTTTTCGGCAAACTTCTCGTAGGCTTCTATATACCTTTTACTGTTACTTATCAGATTCTCGGGCTGCACATCCACATCGAAAATAGATGCAAGGAAAGCAGCATACGCCTGTTTATCCCATCCTCCTCTACGCTGCTGGTAATGAAAGAAAAGACCGTAAAGCACCCCGATATAGTTTCGCAGGACTTTCACCCTGTTCCGGTGAATCATTGCAACCTGGCCGCTCTGCAAAAACAAGAGAAAAGCATCTTCCAACCACTGTACATGTTCAGGAGTCACCAAATAAGCCCCGTTGCCGTCCGTCACACGATAAAGGAAGGCCAGAAAAGCATGTATCTCCCCCTCATCCGGAAGCTTCGCCCCGAGCGGACGTGAAGGAACGAAAGAGAGTCTTTCGCTGGGTTGTATGGAAATGAAGGCCCGTGAATAGTTTTCCTCATAAAGTTCCTGCTGGCGAAGCAGATAGCTACGCAACTGGCGTGGAAGGCTCATATCGTGCGTTATCAGCAGGTTGAGGAAGGCGAGGCAACGCTCTTTCTGTTTGCGGATAATCCAATGGGAAGCACCACGCCCTTCATTGTAGTGCAAGTGTCCGGCATATTGCCGGAAACAAAGATCGTTCAGGCAATCGTTCATCCATGCCTGATCGGTCAGCACTCCATAAAGATTCTCCTCATGGAGTGGAAGGCCGCTGAGCAGAAAGAAAAGAAAGTTCTCGAGTGCTGCCACACCTTGCCACAAACGAGCATCGCTATGCGGAGGCTGCTCCAGACCGGAAAGCAAGCCCACCAGTTTATTGTAAAGTTGCAAGGCAGTACCTTCATGTTCTGCTGTGATTCCTGCGCTGAGAAGACATTTCACCTGGTTTCCTGCTTGCAGAATGTCATATTGCCGCACTTCCGACTCCCGAATAGGGTGAAAGTAGCGGACATCGCTGAGCAGGTAGCGGTAATCCATAAAATCAGTTGGCTGTAATAAGTAACCGAAGTCGATAGTCAGCGTCAGGTAGAGCGAGGCCAATGCTCCTTTCAGTTGTCCGCACAGTTCGGCAGAGACTCCCCGCCGACAGGCATCGTCCACTGCAACTCCGGTGCAATACACTTCTTCGAGCACTTCACACAGCAGCAGACGTGCAGCATGGTCACTGTTCATCCTACTGATTCGATCTTTCAGCAACAGATTCAGCCACCGGGCTTCGGCCTGAAGAAGAGCTTTATAAAAATAATAACGGGGAGTGGACTGTTGCTCACCATAAGACACCGTAGCTACATACTCCATCTCTTCTACCCGCAAGCGGCAAAGGACAGCAGTAGCATCAAAGTCAGAAAAAGGGGACGTGGAAGAAAGGAAGAGGAAAGAGGGAACCGGTAACTCAACCTGCCAGTCGGACAATATCCCCTTCAACTGATCGGTCAACCCGTCCAACGAGCCGGGCAGGTTCATCAGCTTTCGAACGGACTGCTGAAGCCGCTCGGAAACGTAGCGTTGCCCCTCTAAACAGGAAGGGGACAATGCACCACTGAAAATGGCGATGGTCAAAGGGGTAAACATAGTAAACGATTTTAGTTTCCAGCATTTTAGTTTAACAAGTTAATAATCAGTAATCCTGTCTTTCTCAAAATGCTCATCGACATAGCGATAACCGAAATCGTTCTTTTGGGTGGGCTGAGAAGAAATCGCACAAATGTAGCAAACTGTAAACAATACAGCAAAGTTTTACCGTTAATCATCTTTAATTCCAAGCATTTTGCAAAGAGAATGGATTATACTATCTTTACCAAGAAAATGAAGGGAAATCTACAGTCCCCCAAGATTAACGGCACTTCAACATAAAAAATAAATAAATTCATTTTATTCTGCTCTTAGTTTGCTTATCTTTGCACCGAAATGAAACGAACGATCCTTCTACTGATTTTAGGAGTTTTTTGTGCTTTCAACATGAAGGCACAACGTGCTGACTCGATCCGCATCAGCCTGCTGACCTGCGCCTCGGGTGGAGAAATATATTCTCTTTTCGGGCATACTGCCATCCGCTACGAAAACTTTACCCGGAATATCGACGCTGTTTTCAACTATGGCATGTTCAATTTCAATGCCCCCAACTTCATTCTCCGCTTCGCTTTGGGAGAGACGGACTACCAGTTAGGAGTTACCAATTACGAGCACTTTGTAGCCGAATACAACTACCTGGGGCGGGACGTATGGCAACAAACACTGAACCTCACTCCGGACGAAAAGGAACATCTGTTTAATCTGCTTCAGGAAAACTATCGCCCGGAAAACCGTGAGTATCGTTACAACTTCTTTTACGACAACTGCGCCACCCGACCGCGCGACCAAATAGAGAAAGCCATTGACGGCTCCCTGCAATATGCTGACAATATGACCGACAATGACACGGGAATCTCTTTCCGTGATTTACTGCATAAATACAGCGAGGGGCATCCTTGGTCACGTTTTGGCATGGATATGTGTATGGGTAGCGAAGCTGACAAGCCTATCAACCGGAGGCTGATGATGTTCGTTCCCTTCTATGTGCAGGAGTACTTCAATACTGCCCAAATCATAAATAAAGAGGGAAAAGCACGCCCGCTGGTATCCTCTGAAGAGAAAATTGTAAAAACCGGACTGACAGCTGCCGACCACCGCTCCGGTGGCATTACTCCTATGCAATCGGCCTTGCTGCTGTTCATCCTGGTAACTGCCGCCACTATCTACGGTATCCGACGCCAGAAAACTCTCTGGGGCCTGGATTTAATCCTGTTCTTCTGTGCCGGAATAGCCGGATGTATCCTTACTTTCCTGGCTTTGTTCTCCCAACATCCGGCAGTAAGCCCCAATTATTTGCTGTTTGTATTCCACCCGTTGCACCTATTCTGCCTCCCGTGGATGATAAATAAGGTGAGAAAACGGCAGAAAAGTCGGTACATGGTACTTAATTTTATCGTTTTAACACTTTTTATACTGCTTTGGGCGATAATACCGCAAAGATTTGACTTAGCTGTATTACCTTTGGCACTTTGTTTGCTGGTACGTTCAGCAAGCAATCTTATTTTGACATCGAAAAAAAGATAAATGAAAAAGGGACTGATAACTTCCATACTCGCATTAACTTTCACCGGTCTGCAAGCCCAACCGCTGCCTGCCACTCCAAAATTAGTGGTAACGTTGACGATTGACCAGCTGCGCACCGACTACATGGAAGCATTCTCTTCCCTATACGGAGAAAAAGGGTTCAAAAGACTGATGCGCGAAGGCAAGGTTTTCTATCAAACCGAGTTTCCCTTCAGCGGAACAGACCGCGCCTCTGCCATTGCCGCCATCTACAGCGGTACGACGCCTTCAATGAACGGCATCATCTCCCAGCAATGGATGAATACCAATACATTGCGCCCGATGAACTGTGTGGACGACCCCGCTTTTATGGGGAACTTCACCGACGAGAGTTCCTCTCCTTCCCAATTACTGACTTCCACCATTGCCGATGAACTGAAAGTAGCTACCCGCAACAAAGGTATGGTATATGCCATTGCCCCCTCGCGCGATGCAGCTATCCTTGCCGCCGGACACTCCGGAAACGGTGCTTTCTGGTTGAATGAAAATACCGGTAAGTGGTGCAGTACTACATATTACAGCGAATTCCCATGGTGGGTAAGCCAATACAATGAACGGCAATCACCCGATTTTCGCATCCGCGATATGGTGTGGGAACCGATACATCCTATAAATAGATATACGTTCCTGCCCGAATGGCGGGACCAACCCTTTAAATATAAGTTCGACAGCGAACGGATCAATAAATTCCGCCGGCTGATTACCAGTCCCTTCATCAATGATGAGGTAAACTTACTCACAGAGGAACTTCTGGAAAAGAGTACGCTTGCCAAAGATGAGATACCGGATTTGCTGGCACTGACTTATTATGCAGGAAACTACAATCATAAGAGTACGCAGGAGTGTGCCATGGAAATGCAGGATACATACGTACGCCTGGACCGCAGTATCGGCTCCCTACTCGACCTCATCGACCGCAAAGTAGGTTTGCACAATGTCATTTTCTGCATTGCATCTACGGGATATGCCGACCCGGAAGCACCGGACCTTGGCCTGTACCGCATCCCGGGCGGGGAATTCTACCTGAATCGCTGTGCCACCTTGCTGAATATGTATCTGATGGCTACGTATGGCGAAGGACAATACGTAGAAACCTACTATAACCAGCAGATTTATCTTAACCATAAATTAATAGAGAGTAAGCAACTGAATTTAGCGGAAATACAAAATAAATCCGCCGACTTCCTGATACAGTTCAGCGGAGTGAATGAAGCTTATTCCGCCCATCGCTTATTATCAGGTCCTTGGTCGCCCCAGATTGAACTGGCACGCAACGGTTTCCATCGTAAGCGTTCCGGCGACCTGCTGATAGACGTGTTGCCCGGCTGGACTATCGTAGAAGAAAATGTCACAGATAGCCGCGTGGTGCGTCATGCAGATGTGCCTGCTCCACTCATCTTCCTGGGTGGTGGTATAAAACCCGAAACCATACGGGTTCCTGTCAATATTACCCGCATAGCCCCTACCCTGTCAAGTGCGATGCGCATCCGCGCCCCGAACGCTTGTACAGCTACTCCACTGAACTTTTAAGCTGAAAACACATCTTACTTGGCAAATCAAGTGAAATGTTAACGAAGTGAATCGAAAGTTGAGTGTTTTACTCAAAAAACAATTCGTAAACTTCTCGTAAATCAGCATTTTAATGTAACTTTGTACCCGCATTCAAGGCAAAGTTACACCCGAACTAATTAAGCAAATAATAATAAAAACAAATATATAATGGGATTTAATGAATTTTTAAGCTCGATTTTCGGCAATAAATCCACACGCGACATGAAAGAAATTCAGCCGTGGGTGGACAAAATCAAAGCCGCTTACCCGGAAGTTGCCAAACTCGATAATGACGCCCTTCGCGCCAAGACGGAAGAACTGAAAACCTACATCTACAACTCGGCTACCGAGCAACGCGCTAAAGTAGAAGAACTGAAAGCAGGTATCGAAGCTATTGAACTGGAAAACCGTGAAGAGGTTTTCGCACAGATAGACAAACTGGAGAAAGAAATACTGGAATGCTACGAAAAAGCACTCGATGAGGTACTGCCCGTAGCTTTCTCTATCGTAAAAGAAACAGCAAAACGTTTCTCTGAAAACGAAGAAATTGTAGTGACTGCTACTGAATTCGACCGTCAGCTGGCTGCTACGAAAGATTTCGTACGTATTGAAGATGACAAGGCTATCTATCAGAATCACTGGTTGGCTGGTGGTGCAGAAGTTACCTGGAACATGGTACACTACGATGTACAGTTATTCGGTGGTGTGGTATTGCACAAAGGTAAGATCGCCGAAATGGCAACGGGTGAAGGTAAGACGTTGGTGGCTACCCTCCCGGTATTCCTGAATGCATTGACCGGAAACGGCGTGCATGTGGTAACTGTGAATGACTACCTGTCTAAACGTGACTCCGAGTGGATGGGGCCTCTTTACATGTTCCACGGTTTAAGTGTGGACTGTATCGACAAGCACCAGCCTAACTCTGACGCACGTCGCAAAGCTTATATGGCAGATATCACATTCGGTACGAACAACGAATTCGGTTTCGACTACCTGCGTGATAACATGGCTATCAGCCCGAAAGACCTTGTACAACGCCGGCACAATTATGCCATCGTCGATGAGGTGGACTCCGTATTGATTGACGATGCCCGTACACCGTTGATCATTTCAGGCCCTGTACCTAAAGGTGAAGACCAATTGTTCGAACAGCTCCGCCCACTGGTGGAACGTCTGGTAGAAGCACAGAAGAAACTGGCTACCCAATACCTGGCCGATGCCAAACGCCTCATTGCTTCCAGTGACAAAAAAGAACAGGAAGAAGGTTTCCTTGCCTTGTTCCGTAGCCATAAGGCTTTGCCGAAGAACAAGCCTCTGATCAAATATCTGAGTGAACAGGGGATCAAAGCAGGCATGCTGAAGACCGAGGAAATCTACATGGAACAGAATAACAAACGTATGCACGAAGCAACTGACCCGTTGTACTTCGTCATAGAAGAAAAACTGAATAGCGTAGATTTGACAGATAAAGGTGTGGATCTGATTACCGGAAATTCGGAAGACCCTACTCTCTTCGTATTGCCTGATATAGCCGCACAACTGTCTGAACTGGAAAATGAAACCAACTTGACAGATGAGGAACGTCTGGCCAAGAAAGATGAGTTGCTGACAAATTATGCCATCAAATCCGAACGAGTTCATACCATCAACCAGCTGTTGAAAGCTTATACCATGTTCGAGAAAGACGACGAATACGTTGTACTCGACGGACAGGTGAAGATTGTGGACGAGCAGACCGGACGTATCATGGAGGGCCGCCGCTACTCCGACGGTTTGCACCAGGCTATCGAAGCCAAGGAAAACGTGAAAGTGGAAGCTGCTACGCAGACATTCGCCACCATTACGTTGCAGAATTACTTCCGTATGTACCACAAGCTCTCGGGTATGACCGGTACTGCGGAAACGGAAGCAGGTGAGTTCTGGGATATCTACAAGCTGGATGTAGTGGTGATTCCTACCAACCGCCCCATTGCTCGTAAAGATATGAACGACCGCGTTTATAAGACGAAACGCGAGAAATATAAAGCTGTTATCGAAGAGATCGAACAGTTGGTACAAGCCGGACGCCCTGTGCTGGTGGGTACTACTTCTGTAGAAATATCCGAAATGCTGAGCAAGATGTTGTCTATGCGCAAGATTGAGCATAGCGTACTGAATGCCAAGCTGCACCAGAAGGAAGCAGATATCGTAGCTAAAGCCGGTTTGAGCGGTACTGTTACCATTGCTACCAATATGGCCGGTCGTGGTACGGATATCAAACTGAGCCCGGAAGTGAAAGCTGCGGGTGGTTTGGCAATTATCGGTACGGAGCGCCATGAGTCCCGTCGTGTAGACCGCCAGTTGCGCGGACGTGCCGGACGTCAGGGTGACCCGGGTTCTTCCGTATTCTTCGTATCACTGGAAGACGACCTGATGCGTCTGTTCTCTTCCGACCGCATCGCCGGTGTAATGGACCGTCTCGGCTTCAAGGAAGGTGAAATGATTGAACACAAGATGATCTCCAACTCCATTGAGCGTGCACAGAAGAAGGTGGAAGAAAACAACTTCGGTATCCGTAAGCGTTTGCTGGAATACGATGACGTGATGAATAAGCAACGTACGGTGGTCTATACTAAACGTCGCCACGCCCTGATGGGTGAACGTATCGGAATGGATATCGTAAATATGATCTGGGACCGTGTTGCCGCAGCCGTTGAAGCTCCCGATTACGAAAACTGCAAAATGGACTTCTTGCAGACTCTTGCCATGGAAGTGCCTTTCAACGAAGAACAGTTCCGTAACGAAAAGAAGGAAAAGCTTGCTGAAGCAGCCTTCAATGTGGCAATGGAACAGTTCAAGCGCAAGACGGACCGCATGGCACAGGTTGCTTATCCGGTAATCAAGCAGGTATACGAAACCCAGGGACACATGTACGAGAATATCCTGATCCCCATCACGGACGGTAAACGCATGTACAACATCTCTTGCAGCCTGAAAGCCGCTTACGACAGCGAATGTAAGGAAGTGGTAAAAGCGTTTGAAAAGTCTATCCTGCTGCACGTTATCGACGAAGCATGGAAAGAGAACCTCCGTGAACTGGATGAACTGAAGCACTCTGTACAGAACGCAAGCTACGAACAGAAAGACCCGTTATTGATTTATAAGCTGGAGTCTGTAAACCTGTTCGATACAATGGTGGATAAGATCAATAACCAGACTGTTTCTATCCTGATGCGCGGACAAATCCCGGTACAGGAACCGCAGGAAATTCAGCAGGCCGCTCCCGAACAGAAGCAGGATATGAGCAAATACCGCGAACAGAAACAAGATCTGAACGATCCGAACCAACAGGCCGCCGCCCAACAGGACACACGCGAACAAGTGAAGCGTGAACCGATTCGTGCGGAAAAGACGGTAGGACGTAATGATCCTTGTCCTTGCGGAAGTGGCAAGAAGTACAAGAATTGCCACGGGAAAAATATGTAATAAGTGGTTAGTGATAAGTAATTAGTGATTAGTATGCTAACCACTTATCGCTAATCACTAATCACTAATAAAAGCCTTCAACGGTTAAAAACTGTTGGAGGCTTTTCTATATCCATACAAAAGTGTATTTTTGTTATTCCTAGATAAAGAATAAGCTTATGACTAAATATTCGTACTCACTATTGGTGTGCTGTGTTCTGCTGTTCAGCGGTTGCCAAAGCATAGAGCAACTCTCCATCGACTATATGTTGCCGGCGGAAGTCAGCTTTCCGTCCGCCCTCAGGCGCGTAGCTGTGGTAAATAATATGCCTCCTATCCCGGATAACAAGCTGATTCTGGAGGAAAACGATGAGAAGAAAAAAGATGAGACAGAAATAGCACGCAAGACAAAGTATTTCAATGGGGATGGCAAAATAGCCACGGAATCACTGGCGGAGGCACTTGCCAACGAGAATTATTTCGATGAAGTGATTATTTGCGACTCTGCCTTGCGTGCCCATGATATGATTCCGCGCGAAAGCACCCTTAGCAAAGAGGAAGTGGAAAAGCTCACCCAAAGTCTGGATGCGGACTTCCTGATAGCCTTGGAGAACGTACAGATGCGCTCCATCCGTAAAATCGAATATTTACCGGAATGGGGAGTATATGCAGGTACGCTTGACCTGAAAGTATATCCTACCGTAAAGGTGTATCTGCCCCAACGCAACGGTCCGATGGTGACAGTCAATGCCAGCGACAGCATCTTCTGGGATCATGCAGCTCCCAGTATGGCACAGGCAGGCGCAGGACTCATCAGTGAAAAAGAGATGCTGAGAGAGGCTTCCGAATTTGCCGGCACTATCCCCGTGAGCCATATGCTGCCACATTGGAAAACAGCTTCCCGCTATCTCTTTACAGGCGGTTCCGTAAACATGCGTGATGCCGCGGTCTTTGTCCGCGAAGATAACTGGGACAAGGCCATTGAACTCTGGAAGCAAACCTATGAGAAAAAGAAAAAAGGAAAGCAGAAAATGTATGCCGCCTATAACATTGCCTTAGGATACGAAATGCAGGACAGCATTCATACAGCAGAAGAATGGGCCTTGAAAGCGCAGAAAGTAGCATACGATGTAGACAAAATAGACGAGAAGAAAACTCAGGAAGGCGTAGACCTCATGGATATCCCCAATTACTTCGCAATAACCCGCTACCTGAACGAATTGCAGGAGCGAAAGGAGGGAATGACCCGACTGAACGCCCAAATGGAAAGATTTAAAAATGATTTTTAGAGAAATGATGCAGAGGTAATTATTTTTTTTATACCTTTGAACGTCCATTAAGAAAGAATATCTATTATGAAACTGAGCCAAGCATCATTATCACTCCTTGAAAAGGCCATTAAACAGGCAGTCGCCAAATACACTTGTGGCTGTGAGCAAACCATTGTGACCGACATCCATCTGCAAGCCAACCAGAATTCCGGCGAATTGTCCATCTTTGATGACGAAGACGAATATCTGGCTTGTGTCTCTATCGAGGAATGGATGACTTATGACGGAGATGATTTCTACGAAAATGTAGAACGTATTCTTTCTACCTTACTCCACAACATGAAGAACGGAGGTGACTTTGAA
>OGMF01001283.1_pt1 | contig 24936 bp, 46 predicted proteins | sample 1572921 | NCBI WGS metagenome assembly OGMF01 (sample SAMEA2581919, study PRJEB24529) | metagenome | biome: Human gut stool | place: China | collected 2011 | reverse complement strand
GAATGCTGCCGATAGCGCGTTCGGCAATTCCGCCGATAACATCTTCTTTCAGCATGGCAAGTCCTCCATTGTGTCATAATCCGGGGTCGCAAAGCGGCTAGGTGGTTTATGCTCGTCCTTGAGCGGGAAAACACCCTGCCAGCCTCGCTGGATGCTCTGGTTGAGTATGGCGATCTTCTTCTCGTCATCGCCGGGGGCGAGCTTTTCCAGTTCGGAAAGCGTGAGAGCAAGGGCGCGGTCGGTAAGCGGTTTGCGCATCTTTTTACGCATTTCCGCAAAATCGTTCAAAGCCGCATCCAGCGCGGAAGCGCCTTTATGTTTTTCCTCGTCAGAGGGAAAACATCTGTCTTTGTCCTTGTCCTTGTCTTTGTCCTTGTCTTTGTCTTTGTCCTTGTCTTTGTTATTGGCTTTTTTGGGTTTTTCAAAAAAGGCTTGGGTTTTTTGGGTTTCTGAATTAACCGGCGGCTTTTTCGGTCTGCCGCCTTTTTTCCCGTTTTCTGACTGCCGCGCACAGAAGTCGTCGTAACTGCCCTTATCCCTATCTATCTGCCACTTCATCTGCGGAAAAACAAAACGCTCGTTCCCGCGGAGGTCGGGGACTTCGCCCGTGCTGCTGTAAGTGAGCAGCGCCGTGAAAAGCCGCCCGCGCTCCGCGTCGTTGAGGGGTTCAATCGCAGTAAGGTAGCTGTGATAGGCATTGAAGCTCTCTAATGCCATTGTGCGCCTCCGTCAGAATGGAAGCTGTCCGTCATCCTCAACCGGTTCGAGGGTCGCGCGCTCGTAGGCTTCCTTCTGGTCGGGCTTGTCCTTTTTGCCGCCGCAGAAGCTGACCTCATCCGCGACGATCTCCGTTGACCGGCGGGCGTTGCCGTTTTTATCCGTCCAATCGCGGTTCTGGATGCGACCGCGGACGCAGATCATGTCGCCCTTGGAAAACCACTTGGAGACGAATTCGCCCGTCTCTCGCCATGCGGTTATGTCGAAGAAGTCCGTGCCATCCTTGAAGCGGTCAACGGCGATCGCAAACGACGCGACCGGCGTGTTGTTCGCCGTGTAACGCTTCTCCGGGTCTCGTGTAAGGCGTCCCATGAGGACGCATGTGTTCATTGCCATCTTGGATCATCCTTTCGGTAGATTAAATTTTTTTCGTCCCAGCATCGATAGTGGGCTTTCAGGTAGTCGCGGCAGTAGTGTCCGATCTCCTGCCGCATCGTCGCCGTGCCGTTGTCGAATGCATCATGGCAGAGGCGGCAGAGGGTCAATACGTTTTCTTCGATACCCAATCCCCCGCGGGAACGGGGGATATAGTGGGCTTCGGGGAAAGCGTAAATGGATTTGCAGTAAACGCAGCAGTGATGGTCGCGTTCCCAAACGCGCTCTTTGACGGCCTTGGGAATGGCGCACGCCTTAGCGCGTTTGGAAGATATCCGCTTCATATTCCCTCCATCGTCATCTGGCCGTCCGGCTCGACAGTGAGCATCTGTTCCTGTGCCTTGCGGCACATATCCCGCATGATCTCAAAGCCGTACCCGCTACGTCCTGTTTCCATGCAAGCCCGAAGGGTCGCGCCGCTTCCCGCTACCGGGTCGATCACAACGTCGCCGGGGTCGGTGAAGATCTCAATGAGCCGTTTTAAGAGGTTCACGGGCTTCTGCGTTGGGTGAATCTTTGGGTATTGCTTTCCGTCCCGTCGCCACTCGAACCAATTGAAGATCATCTTTCCGCCGTTGTTGAATTTTGGGAGCTTGTCCCGGTAGAGGACAACGGCGTATTCTGTAGCGCCTACGATCTTCATATTGGCCTTGAGGACTTGCGCGGAATAGTTCTTAATAAATACAAGTGGATAGGAATGCTGAAATCCGTATTTCAGCCCGTACTGTACGACCGTGGGGATTTGCTCAAACGCGCAGAAAACGATCATTGCCGGGGCTTTGCCGCGTTCTTTCGGCTATTTTTTCAATAGCCGGTTGCAGAAATGGAAATACTCGGCAATGTTAAAGTTGCCGTCCGAATTAAAGAACGCTTTTCCGGCTTTCTTGCTCTCGCCGTTTTTGTTGTCGCCGCCGACGTACCACATCGGATTAGAGGCGTAAGCGTTCGCTCCGAGGTTGTACGGGATATCCGCTATAACAAGCTGCGCCTTCGGTATGTTGTACTTCTTGAAATTCTGGAAGTTGTCATTGAAAAGCTCGATTTTCATTTTTTCTTCCTCGCCTCCCATTCGCCGAGCAGGGCGGCGAGCTTGTCCGGCGGCATAGTCTCGATGCCTACGGCATTAGCATCCTGTATCAGGTTGTCTATAAGGCGGCTCATCGTGGAGCGGGAAAAGACCGAGGAACCATAGTAGAGGATCACATTCACGCAGTCGCGGATTTTGGACGCTGTGACATCGGACTGCCAGCCGAGGCCGTTTGATGCCCAGACTTGCCGCAGCTCTTCCGCCGCCGCTGACTGGATGCAGACGATATTCATGTTGCCGCCAACGTCGCGGACGGCGCGGCGGTAGATTTCGGACGACGGAACGCCGGTAGCTTCGGCGAGCTTGTCGATCAATGTCCAGGCATAAGCGTTTGCGTCGAGGCTGCGTATGTTTTTGGGCTTGATCTCATATTCCCCCGGCGTGAATGCATAAGCAAAATGCCTCGCGTCCACGTCCGCGGTATGGAGCTTTAAGAAGCCGCCCTCCCAGATTGCCTTGTCAACCTTCACAGACGATCACCAGCGTCTTCGTGATTAAGGGCCTGTGCCTGTTCTTCGAGCTTCTCCATATTGAACGCCTTTTTCTGGCAGTCAGGACAAAGGATACGGTCAAAACGGCGGAGGGAGTATTCCGCCATGTCAGACACGCTCCACATTGTGCCGTCGCGCTTTTTGATCGGGTAGAGCATTCCGCCGCAGTCGGCGCACTTCGGGGCGGGAACGGCTGCGGGCTTCTCTTCCGGCGCTTCGCTCTCCGGCAGATCCTCCCCGGCGTAGATGTACAGGCCGAGCCCGTGACGGGCGACAGCCTTGGTAAGACTGCGCTGGATCGCCGTGTTTACGTCGAAGCTCGTGACCTGTTCAAAAGGAATGGAGCGGTTCTTGAAGTCCATAACGGGGAGATATTCGATGTGCTCAACGCCGTTCACGGTAACGCCGGTTTTGACCCAGCACGTTTTCCCGTCGGTGTGATAGAAGAGGCCGTCCGCGTTCTCGTAGATCGTGTACGTCGCGTCGGGGTGCAGCTTTTTGACTTCGCCCCATGCCCACGCCCAGGAGAGGTAGGTGAGGCCGTTCTTCTTCTCCGTCTTGCCGTTGACGTTGATGTTGTTCAGCTCAACGAAATAGTTCTCGCTCATTCCGCCGCCTCCTTTACTTCGGCGAGCTTCTGCCGGAGATCGGCAAGCTCGGCGCGCAGGGCGACATTCTCCGTGCGCATCTTCCAGTAGTCATCGGCGAGACGCGCAGCGTCGTTCTTTCCTGCTCTTTCTACGAGCTCGCGGTATTCCGCAACGGTGATTCCGACGGTAAACATCGCCGTGCTCTCGCCGGTCTTTTCGTCGATGACAAAGCCGGTGTCAAATTCGTTCTTGTAGTAAGCCATTATTCAAGTTCCTTTCCATCAAAAATTTCGTTTAATGCTTTGATCTCTTCTTTGTCAAAATTGCAGATTAAAAGCTCATGGAAGCGGTCGCGGATGTTCTGCTTGCAGTCCTCGCAGTAGCTTTCCTCGGCGTACCGTCCGCACAAGGGGCATTTATTTCCCCATTCGATGCGGTCAGACCCGCAGGTCGGGCAGCGCTCCCAGCCGTATCCCTCGTCGGCATAGACGACGGGGTAGAATCCGTCCTCACCGCAGTCACGGCAGCGGCACGTTCTGGACACTTGACAATTCCGACTCCTTTGCTGTAGAATTTGAAGCAAGGTTGTTTTTCCTGTAAGCGCTGTCGGTGTCATCTCCACCGGCGGCGCTTTCGCCTTTTTCCGCCCATGTGGTGGAACATTCAGACTGTGCGAGCCATGCGAGAACGAGGGATTCCAAAAACGTCTGCATGGACGCGATGCCGTTTTTTTCCAGCGCCTGTTTAACGCGCTGTGCGGTGCTTTCGGTAAGGCGGCACTGTAACCGTATGGGCTTAACGCGGCGCGGTGTACGGGGCTTGCGCTGCGTCACGGCGTCGTAAATCTCCTGTGCTCTGGTGCAGAACTTTACGCCGTAATCGTTCGTATGAAGCGCCATGCTCACCGTGCCCTTATTGGCCTTCGGGAACTCTTCCCGGAGCGCGGCGGCGATGGCCGTATAACGTGTGTCGTTCAATGCCGTCCCCCTCTCTGCATGATCGCTGTGTCCGGCATTTGAAGCCAGCGGCAGCAGTCATCGGCCAGACTGGAAAATCCGTAGACGGCGAAGATGCCCTCGATGACGGCGAAGCCGAGACCGTTATATTTTCCGAATTTCCAGACGAAGAAGATCACAAGCGCCAGAAGCGTCATGATCGCGGTGGTGGCGAAGGTCGCCTTTGCTTTTGTCATGGTTGTTTTCCTACTTTCTGCGGCGGTGCGCCGCTTTTTGTACTCGCTTGGTGATGTCGACGGTGTAATCGGCGATCGGGTGCAGCTTTGTCCGCTCTTCCCGCCGGGCTTCGCATCCGGCCTTGAACTCTGCGTACCGGGGGCAGGATGCGTGACAGCCGACGACGCGCTCGGAGCAGCCCTTACACGGGGCGATCATCAGTCAAATCCAGCGGCGTGACGGTCACGCCGAAATACTTCTCGACGAGCGCCCAGATGATACGCTCGAAGCGCTCGGCCTCTTCCGTGGTGATCGTCTGCTTCATTCCTTATCCTCCTTCTTTTCGGCTTTGATTCCGTCAAGTCTGCCCTGTAAATAGCCGCGGACATAGTCCGCACCGTCGGGCGGGATCTGTTTCAGACTGTCGATGACTTCCTTTGCGGCCTGCTTTTCCTTTTCGCTCATGGGGTTTCTCCTTTCTTTCCCGTCCGCCGTGTGGTATATTGGCGGCGGGGGTGGTATTTTGAATTTTTCAAACTTTGCGCCGACGCTCGGCGAATATTTGCTTTTGCAGCGGCTGTACAGAGCGAAGCGGGAGGGGTGTCTCCTGCAATCCCCGGCGCGTCCGAAGCACAGCCGGCGGCTCAATGACCGCGGGTTGATCGAAGTGTCCCGTCCGGCGGCGTGGCGCAATCAGACGCAATGGGAAACGCGGCTCACCAACGCGGGGGAGGACTTCTTTACAGACTTCCGGACGCGCGTCACTTTGTGGTGCATCGGAACGGGAATCGCAATAGCCGCGGTGATCGTTGCCGCATGATTAAATATTGTCATACCAGCCGGTCTTTTCCATTTCGCGCCACATCTGCGTTGTTGCGTCCATGGCGGCGGCAAGCTCCGTCGGTGTAAGGCAGCTGAGGTCTGTTGCTTCCAACTGCTCAACCTGTCGCTTCCAGAGCCGGTAGACCTTCCTTTGAAGCTCTTGCTTTGCCTCGATAAACGGGGCTTCGGGTATTTTCGTAAACTTCACGTTTTCGCCTCCTTTCTGCCGCCATGACAGGCGGGGGTTGGTTGCTCGCTCAACTTGGTTTCATTTTAACGCTACTTAGTTTAAATGTCAAGCATTTTTTGAAACTAGGTTTAAAATTTTCTTGACTATCACGCCCGCCAGTGTTATATTGATAGCGAAAGGAGGTAACGAAAAATGGATATCTTAAATAAGCAAATCGCCGCTCTAATCCACGCAAAGGGAATGACCAAGACTCAGTTTGCGGAGAGCATCAACGTATCGCCGCAGTTTATTTCCGCCGTTTGCGCCGGGACTAAGCAACCGAGCGACCGAACGATTGCCGATATATGCCGCGTATACAACGTCAACGAGGACTGGCTGCGGGACGGCACGGGCGAGCCGTTCATGCAGCTCTCGCGCGAGGACACCATCGCGGCGTACGTCGGCAAGATCACCGGCGGGCATATCACGGACATTGAGGAGAGCATCATCAAGTTCATGGCGGAAACGCCGGTAGAGGAATGGGAAACTCTCGCCCGCGCCCTGCGGCGGTTTGCCGAGACAATAAAAAAGCCCGATACGGAGTGATCCGTACCGGGCAATTCTCTATTCGGCTACAGCATGTTGAGCGCGGTGATGTATAAGAGGCGCAGGAGTTTTTCGTCCATGAGGTACAAAAGACGGATGATCTTCTCGATTTGGCGTTCCTTTTCCATTGCTTCCTCCTTATTTTATTGCCTTTCGACAAATTTAAACTTGATTCTATCGATGAAAAGCGTTATTCTGAACACAGCCACAACAAAAATTTAATAGGAGTGGGATATTATGAGAAAGAAACTGCTTGCCCTTGCCTTGGTTTTTGCGCTCGTTTTCACCCTTTGCGCGTGCGGCGCGGCGGCACCGGAGACGACAGCAACGCCGGAACCGACCGCCGAGCCGACTGCGGAACCGACGGAGGAGCCGAAGCCCAACGCCATGTTTGACGGCATGGTATACGAGGACGACGAAGCCCGTATCGAGATCATCGGGTGCGAAATCTTAGAGGTTGGATCGGAATATAACAAATACGGCGACGTTCCGCTCGTTTGCTTCAAATTCAACGTGACAAACCTGTCCGACAGGGACGTGAGTGCTTCTGGGAAATGGATTGACACATTCCGCGCCTATCAGGACAACGACCCGAACTTCCTGAACGAGCTTGACGTTGGATCGCAAGAAAACAGCGCCTATCACGACACGGCGTTTGCGAGCATCAAAAAGGGCGGAACTGTTGAATCCGTGATGACCTACGAGCTGGACGACGAGGAAACGCCGGTCACGCTCGTTGCATCGTACAGATGGGAAGAGATCGGCTCGAAGGATTTCGACATTGCACAGCAGCCGGAGGGAGAGGAAACGTCCGAGGAATCCAATCTCGGAAAATGCACGCCGGAGACGCTGGAAGCCGCGGCGCAGTTTATCCAGGCGACATGGAAAAAGAATCTGCCGAACGTTACATACACAATCAAAGAAGATCAAAATTTGATTGTGATGCTCATTGAAAACGACGGATTTGACGCGAAAATCAGAGAATCAAAGAAAGCCGGAACGAAGCCGAGCAATTGGAGCGATACGGTTTCCGCGCTGAACTCCATGACAGAAAATGCAATCAGCCTTGCGCAGTTTTTCTGCGGCGATGAGGTGCATGTCGGCGCGATCCTTGTTAGCGATGTAGATCACAACACAGCATTTTTAAGCTCCGTTGACGGGAGAACGGTCGACGATTATTTTGCGTGAATTAAATGCCCCGGCATTGGCGGCAACCTCTGCCGGGGCTTCGGATAAGGTGGTAAACCGACACGTCTGCCACGATTAAAGCGTACCCTTTTCTGTTCATAAAGTCCATGTTTCAAATCGCAAATCAGGAGGAAGAATCAAGACCAGTTCCCAAAACTGCCGGGAAAACAAACAACTGAATGGAGATGGAGAAAAAGTGTCAGCGCTCACAGACTTGCAACCTTACTTAGATGAGTATCCCGCCAAAATTCGCAAAGCGAAAAATGCCAGTGGCTTCACCCTGCAAGAGTTGTCCGACCTGTCCGGCGTTCCCTATAACAACATCTGCGACACGAATGCAGGGCGGGTCAAGCACCCGCTCCTTTTTTATGCCGCTGCCACTTGCAAGGTATTGAATCTATCGCTGAATGAGCTTGTCGGTCTGGATGAACAGCCGGACACACAGCATGTCCATGATCTGGAATTGGAGAACGTGCGGTTATCCGGCGAAGTAAAGTATCTGCAAGAAATGAACGCAGGGCTGAGAAAGCAGGGGGAAACCCACACAAGGACAATTTATATGCTCATAGGCGTATGCAGTATTCTTTTGTGCGCCGTTGTATGGTACGTCATATTTGACATCCAGGTAGAGACCGCCGGTATTTTCCGCTCGGCTGGGACAAGCATTTTTGCGGGCGTCCTCGCCCTGATACTAAACGCCTCCGTCGCAACCATCATTTACGCCTTCAAAAGCATTTACAAGGGGAAAAAGAAATGAGAGTTGCACTTTACATCCGTGTTTCGACGGAAGAACAAGCCGTTCACGGTCTTTCCGTCGATGACCAAAAAGAAAGCCTGAAAAAATGGGCAGAGGAAAACAAGCATAAGGTCGTTGATTATTACGTCGATGCCGGGGTAAGCGGCAGGAAAAGCGTGTCAAAGCGGCCTGAATTGCAGCGGCTTCTGTCTGACGTGGAAGCGGGGAAAATCGATCTCGTAGCGTTCACAAAGCTCGACCGGTGGTTCCGCAACATCGGCGAGTTTTACAAAGCGCAGGAAGTCCTCGACGCGCACGGCGTTGTATGGCAAGCGACATACGAAGACTACGAGACCGCCACCGCCGCCGGACGGTTAAAGGTCAATATAATGCTGTCCGTCGCGCAGGACGAGGCAGACAGAACGTCAGAGCGTGTTAAACGGATCATGCAGCACAAGCGGGAGCTTGGCCTTTGCCCAGCGGGTAAAACGCCCATCGGGTTAAAGGCCGTCGAGAGCCGCCTTTGCGTCGACGAGGAAACGGCGCACATTGCGAGGCGAATGTTTGAAGATTACATCGCCACGGGAAGCGTTAACCACGTCAAGAAGATGCTCGTTTCAGAATTTGGAATAATGCGCGGAAATCATCACATCAAGAACGCGCTGGGCAATGAACGTTACATCGGAAAGAATAACGGGATTCAGGTCTGCGACGCGCTGATACCGCCGGAGGATTTTGCCCTTGTACAGCGGATGCTGACGGCGAGAAGCGTTCGCAACAACGGATCAAGGCATACTTGGCTGTTCTCCGGCCTTGTTTGGTGCGCCGAATGCGGCCATCGTCTTGTGACGCATTCCACACGGCAACGCGGCACAGATTACTTTTATTATCGATGCAAAAACTATGAAATCGGTCTTTGCAGCCACAAAAAGAGAATCAACGAGGCAGAGCTTGAGGCGTACCTGTTGATGAAGCTGCCGATTGAAGTGCAGGCGCACAACGCAAAACTCAAGGCGGGAAAAATAAAACCGCCGGTTGATACGGCGGCGATCAAACGGAAAATGGACAAACTGACAGATCTATATCTCGCTGATCTAATCAACCGCGAGAAATACGAAATGGAATACACTGTCCTAAAGGAAAAACTCAACGTACCGCCAGAGCCGAAGCCCATCGACGAAGCGCTTGTCATGTCATTGATCGACGCCTACGACAAACTTCCGCCAAGCGGGAAAAAGGAAGCATGGAATCGCTTCATCCGCCGAATTGTCATCGCAAACAACGGTGATTTCTTTTTTGATCTTGTTTAGCTATAGAATACATTAACACCAGTTACGATAGAATATGGCTAAATAATTAAGAGTAGCGCCGGGGCCGATCTTCTGCGCATTTGAAAATTTTTCTATTTTTTCGCTTTCTGGTTGACATTGTACGCACAATGGTTTACAATTAAATCACAGGGGCGAGAGATGAACGCCCAAGAAAGGAAGAACAACCATGAAAAACGAATTTACAAAAGAGAACGCCCACGAGTGGACAGAGCTTGACCACGTTTACCTCGTGCAGGACGAGCCAATCGTCGGCGCGGGCGGTCACCCGGACGTATTTGAGAAGGCTTTTCGGACGCTGGAAGAGGCTAACGACGACGCCCGCGAGCAGTGGCATTACCTCACCGAGCGCGAGCGAAAGCAGCGGCATATCTGGGTGTTTCGTGTGGATCGCGAAGACCTCGACCGGAGCATCGCAAACGAAGACCTCCCGATTGACTGGAAAGCATACGGCTGCGCCGGATCAACCAAAGGCTGCTTTGACAGTTCGGAGGCAAAATAATGGCAAAGACCGAGCGCGTCAATCTCCGCCTCACGCCGGAGATGAAAGAAAAGTTGCAAAAAGCCGCCGATGCGGAGAACCGGACACTGACAAACTACATCGAAAATATAATCATCAAGGCATTAAAAGAGGAGGGCTGAAAGGCCCTCCTTTTTGCTTATAGATCGTTTAGTTTGTTCATGACCGCGGCGTAGGTCTTAGGCTGCATCACGCTCAGGCTCTCCATCAGCTCATCCATCACCCTCCATGCGTCCCGCGGCTCTTTGTCCGAGATGGTGCGGAGAAATTCGCTGTTTCCGTAGGCCGCGCCGGAATAGGCCGGGATGGACTGCCCTCGCGGCGCGGCGCTCTGCGGCTCGTTTGCCTTGTTCATTTCGGCGCGGATGGTGTAGAGCGTGGCTAACTTGGCATAATTGGGATAGCTCGACTCCTCATACTCGAGTCTCGCTATCTCCTTGCGAATCTCGAGTGCGTCCAGCATGTCAGCCGAGATCGTCGAGGCAGCGGCGCAGCGCCTCGCGGGTGCGGTCGTCCTGCGCGTCGCGCATCATGCCCTCGATATGCTCGCGCATACCGTCGCGGCTGTACCGTTCGCTGTAGCGGTCGCCCTCGCCGTCGCGGCTGTAGTGTCCGCGGACGTAGTGCGTACCGCGGCGGGCGTAGCTGCTGCCGCGTCCGTAGGTGCCGCGCATATCCGCTTCCCACTCACCGGCGCGGGAATAGTCCCCGTCTTCGAGCATTTCGATTTTGTCAATGTTCTTGACAGTATCGGTGATTTTGTGGAGGATATCGAGATCGCCCGCGCCGAGGTCGGGCTTTCGGGCTACTTCGTCCAGCTCGCGGCAGAGCTTTTCACGGATGGACTTCATTGCATATTCACTCATGGTTCTTCTCCTTTCACGCCACGCGCTCAACGATCATGTTGGCGTTGGCAACGTTGATTGCCTGTCCGCTGGTGTTCTCCGCCGCGACAGTCAGGCAGCAGCCGCGGGGGACATCGACGTTTGCGGAGACAAAGATGTTTCCGTAACCGCCGACGGCGGCGGGGGTAACGATGGCGGTGGCGCTAACAAGCGGCTCGCCGTTGACGGCGATGGCAAGGGAAATTGCTTCGACCGTTCCGCCGGTGGGGATGGCGATGTTTGCGCCGAAGGACACTCTGTACCGCGCGCGGCACTGATTCGTCAGGCCTCGGAGGGTGACGATGCCCGCGCCCTCGCGGTGGACGATGCTGCAATTCCCGGCAACTGCTGTTTCGGTGAGGGGGACGTTCTGCCCGGCGGCGACAAGCGCCGTCGTGGCGTTAGTAAATTCAGCCATTGGGTTTCTCCTTTCAAAAAATGCGGCGGGGTAAAATGCCCCGCCGCCGTATGTTAAGTGTCGGTATTATCCGACCATGCCGCTGGGGCAAGCTCTCGGTATGAAGTTTAGGCGCTGCAACCGCAGCCGTAGCTGCAGCAATACGGATTTGCGACCTGATACGCCGGGATGGGCGACGGACGGAGGGCAGAGACAAGGTAGCTGTTCTGCGCCGCCTGGGAGGCCGCGAGCTTGAGGGACTGGTTCTCGCTTTCGAGATCGCGCATCTTGCTCTGCACGAGGAAGTCGAGGATGGCCTTGCTGTTTCCGTTGGCGTTGTCGATGATGTCGCGCGCGGCGTTCTGCACGGTGTTGCGGGTTTCGCAGCCCTGCGTTGCCATGTCATAGCGCACCTGCGCAACGGCGGCGCGATTCTCGCAGCAGCACTCCTGCGACTGCATCTGCATCTGGAAGAGCTGCGCCATGAGGGCAGACTGCTGGTTCGCGCGGGAGAGTTCGGCGGACATAAAGCCGTTGCTCAGGTTCTGCTGCACGCCGTTGATGAGCTGCGCCTGCGCGAAGAAACCATCGCAGAGGCCGTTGTTCACGCCGTCGAGCTTGCGCTCGATGTTGGCAAAGTCGGAGGCGAGGATGTAACCATCGGTCACACCGCCACGACTACCGCCGAAGCCGTTGCCGCCCCAGCCGAAGAGGACAATGAAGAAGAGGATGATCCACCATCCGTCGCCGCCGAAGCCGCCCCAGCCGCCGTTATTCACGCCGGTAGGAGTTACGGGCATGGTGGGCTGGATACCACCGTCGGTAAGAGACATTGTTCAATTTTCCTTTCAAAAAATATTTTTTATCCGGCCGGATAAATTCAACGTAAGAGCGCCTGGAATTGCTTCGCGGCGCTTTGCAATTGGTTTAGCTGCTGCTGCGAGATTTTGCCGCTTTGCAACAGCTTCTGCACCTCCTGCTGCGGATCGCCGCGAAAGGTGTTTCGGAATTGCTGGAACTGCTGGACAAGCTGGGCGAACTGGTTGTTCTGCCCGCCGCCGAGCGCCTGAAACAGGGGGTTACTCATTTTCGGGCACCTCCGCTTTCTTTGCGGTTTTCTTCGGCGCGAACTGCGCCGCGAACGCTTCAAATTCCGCACGGGTGACGTATTCCGGTGTCTGCTGCGCCGGTGCGGGTTTGGTGCGCTCGGTGTAGTCGAGGATACGCATGGAGGGGACGCCCGAAGCGTCAACGGACTTGACATAGATGCACATGTTTTCGCTATCCCACAGCGGGACGGTGTTTCCCGCCGCGACAAGGTAGGACTTGGCGGCGGCTTCGCCCTGCACCCAGATCATGGGGTTCGGCGCGGGCTGCTGCGCGCGGAGCTGCGCGAGCTGATCCATCATCGGCGGGGCGTAGGGCTGATAGTTCGGCTGGTAATACGGCGGATAGTTCATCGTTTTTCCTCCCAAACGTAGATCGGTGTTTCGTTGCCGGAATCCCACGCGTCAAAATACTCCCCGTCCACGACCGCCACGACGTGGCCGCTCAAGGCGAGGATGTAGGAGCCGCGGGGGTGCTCGGCGGCAAACTGCCGGACGGTATAACCGTCGTAATCGGGGAGAGCGGAGCGCGCAAATCCACGACGGCGGAGATACGCGCCCCAGACCGCATTGGCTGACGGCATGTCGGACAGCTCGTGCCCCGTCGCCGCCAGATCCATATACACCTTGCCCCAGCTGTCGCCGGTCGCCTTAGCAATCGCGCGGATCACGCAATCGCCCACGGCCTTGCCCGCCGGATTCGGGTTGAAATATTGCATACGGTCGCCTCCCACTACCAAAATTTTCGCATAAAAAAAGAGGGCTAACCCATCGGTTAGCCCTCAATAATACGTCAAAAACCCATCATTCGATTGCAGCGGCGATCTTGTCCTTTATCGCCCGTATACGGCGCTCGACTTTCTCTGTGCCGTACAGTTCCGTGTCCGTCTGCATGGCGAAAGAAATTTGCAAAACGCTCATGCCCTTTGCCCGCAGGCGGAAGATTTTTAGTTCCTCGTCGGTAAAGCCGCAGTCCCGCTCAAACTGTTCGCGCAGCTCGCGCGGGAATTGCAGCTTATTCTTTGTCCCCGGCGTTGTTAAACTCCGTAGGAGGCTCTCTGTCGTCATTGGCTACACTCTCCATATATGCGTTAAAAAGTGTCTCTGCGAGGCTTTCAGACACCTCGACGCCATTGATGCGGCAGAAATCTTTGATTGATTCTTTCATCGTGTCGGTTTACAGGGAATTGCCGTTCCCGTTACTTCGTTTTGTTGTACTCCGCGGTGGAAATGCCGAGCAGCGCGCCGCAGAGCGTGCACACCGCCATGATCGTCTTGCTGACCTCCTCGGCGTAGGGGAAGCCCCAGACACCGGCGAGCGCGACATACGCCGTGCCAAGGGCGGGGAGGCAGATAAGGGTGAGCCACTTGAGGATGTCGTAGATCTTGTCGTTCAGTTTCATTTTCGTTCTCCTTACTTCAAAAAATCGTTTTTCTTGAGATGCCCGGCGTAGACGCAGTTAAGATGCTGGATGGTGTTTGCGGCGCGGTTGTTTTCGTATAGCGGGTGACCGGAGCAGTAGTCCTCGTATCGATCAACGTCACGAAGAACGTCAGCCCAATGCTCGGCGGTGTGAAGAACACCCTGCCGCACCTCATCGCCGAAGCGGAGGATGCGGCTTCGCGCCTCATCAGCGCGGCACGCGGCGTCGTCCTCGATGTGCTTTACGAGCTTACTGTCGAGAGCGTCCAGCCGCTTCACGATCTCACTGTTATTCTTACGGTTGGCGAGGATCAGCGAGAAGATGCCAGCAACGGCAGCCCCGCCGCATGCGGTGATGATTGCCTTTATGATTTCCATTTTCTTCTCCTACTTTACTCCGAGGATACGGTTCACTTCGTCCTGCACGGCTTTCGTGAACCATGCGGCAAGCGCGTCCTTGCGTGCCTGCCCGTTTCCCCATTTACCGGCGATGACTTCTCGTGCCGTTTTGGTGACAAACGGGTCAACCGTCGCCTCGGCGGGCTTCTTCTCCGGTTCTGGCTGCGGCGTCGGCGCTGGCGTCGGTTCAGGTGCGGGCTGCGGCTCTGCGCCGTCCGCCTTGCTCGCAAAGTCGGGAATGCCGAATCCGCGGATAAAGCGGGCGTTCACGGCGAGCGTGCGCGTCTTGACGGCGTTGTCGCAGTTGCCCTCGATGATGGTCATCGTCTGACCGTCACAGTCAGTCACGATGCCGACATGGTCGGGCTGGCCTGCGTTGTCGCCGACGCCGCTGTCCTGCCAGTCATAGAAAATGATGTCGCCCGGAGAGGGGGCGTAGGCGTCATTTTCCACCCAGCGCCCGAGCTCTTGATAGAGCCGCACCATGCCGGGGCAGCCGCACTCGGTCGGCATGATATCCCGCAAACCGCACTGCAAGGACACGGTGGACACGAACGCCGCGCACCACGGCCACGTCGCCTGCATCCGCGTGCCGCGCGGCAGCGGGCTCTGCGCGTTGTAAATTTCAAGCATTTCGTAATGCCTGTCGCTGAGCTCGCGCGTCCCCAGCCATGCTTCGGCTGTAGAGACGACCTTCTGTCTTAATTCTTTCTCTGTCATTTCCATGTCCCTCCGACCTTGATTTTTGCCACGGCGTCTTTCCAGACGCCGCCGACCTTGACCTTGATCTGCGCGGGTCTCCATACACCGCCGACCTTCAAAAAAACTGTCAAGCCGAGCAGCGCAGGTGCGGTAAATGTCGCGGTTTGGACGGCGACCGCGGCGTCAACACCGCCGACATTTGCGGTGATCGTTACGCCTTCTCCGGCTTCACCGACGAAATAGAACGTTGTTGTTCCTTTTGATACGCCAAAGGACGTGTCTTCCGTGCCTGTGACGCCGCCGATGTCACACCGGAGCTTCCATTTTGCTGGCGGGTAATAAGTGCCGTAGCTGCCGTTGCCGCTCGTCAGCTCGGCTTTAACAGCAAACTGCCTGCCGTTCAGACGGGCGATGTAGAGCTTTCCGGAAAGGCTCCAATGGTTCGATACTCCCGAAACGCTTTTTTCCTGCTCCCACGCGCTGCCGCTTGGGAGCTCCGGTGCCGTTGTGCTCCATGCCATTCAGATCACCCCTTAGGAATACATGAGATATTCATCGCCGTCCACGCCGAGATCGGCGGACGGCTCCGTCGTTCCGGCGTAGATCATGCGTTCGTCATAGTTACCGGTCACAATGAGCGCAACATTTGAAATCTTTTTCAGCTTGATCCACTTGTATTGCGGAACAGTGATTCTGATTCCAGCCGCCGATGAAGATGTTCCCTTATTACTTTCAATCACAGCGGGCATATTCTGCAAAATTAGCGTAAAAGGATTGTTAGCAAAAATGACCGTCTCCCAGAAGTCATCCGTAATACGGTTAAACTCGCTCAAATCGAACATGAAAGACTGATTGCTTCCATATACCCAGTTGAAAACGTGTCCCCAGCTTGAAACGACATAATTGCTTGTTGCGTCGGAACTTGTGTTCGTTCGCGGAAGCTCATTCCAATACTTCGCGTCAGCTGCCAACTTCGCCAGCGTTACTGTGTTGTCCGGGATAATACCGCCGCTCGCCTGTTCAATCGCCGTCCGAAGCTGCGCAAGCAACTCCGTGAACTGCGCGTTGATGACGCTTGTGTCGATGCTCAACGTGTCGGTTACAAGGCCGCAGACTTCCGGGTTTTGCCGCTCGTCCGTAATCATGGAGGCGGTGATGGAGGTCGTACCGGCGGCGACGAGGATCTGCGCTAGGCTCAACTGCCGCTGCGTGGTGTTGTTTGTTAGAGCAGGAGCAGCCGCCGCGCTCGCCGGTATGCCTTTGAGAATTTTAATTTCCGGAAGGTCGGCGTAATCGGTGGTTTTCCATTCAACGATTACGCGGTCGATGCGGTTTAGAACGCCGTCCGCCGCGTCAACGGTGAGCTGCATTTTTGCGCCGTTAGTTTTTTCGGCGTCGTTCCACCAGACAACGCCGTTTGCTTCTGAATTCGCGATCCAGCCGACACCGTCTGACACCGTGACCGCCATGGCGTTCTGCACGGCGGCGACGGCGGCGTTGTTATTCGCGGCGAACACGCCGGAGGTGCGGCCATGCAGCCAGCGCATGGCGTATTCCGCGCCGACGTATTCGTCGCGGTTGTTCGGGAAAGATTTAATATTTGCCATTTAGTTTCTCCTCACTTAATGCGTCAAGGATGGGGTCGCCGAGGATGATCTGCGTTTTCTCGCCAGTGCGGTCGAGGGTGTATTTCAGACCTGTGATTCGCGCAGCAAATGACACGTCGAAACGGACGGAAATGCACAACACGACGTCGCCGAGGTCATAGCGGACGCCAAGCTCGGACGGGTCGATGACAACGTCGAAGCTGGATCGCTTGATATACTTTCCAAGCTCCATATTGCCGAAGGACTTTGCAGACTTGGCAGCGTCGTCGGCGGTGCCGTCCGACTCCTGCGAAATCGAGCTGTCGAACCAACGCTCGAATCGGTCGTCGCCGGAGGCGCTGCCAACGACCGCGACCGGCTCGGTTTCGTCGGTCAGCTTGTATTTCACATAAGCGACATTTTTAAACGTGCTCACGTCTTTACTGATGACGAGGTCGCTACACGTCCCCTGCTCTTCAACAAACGCGACGCGGTGAATGCCGGTCGTGCGGTCGGTGCCTTTGATGACGCGGAAGGTGTGCGTTAGGGTATTCCCGTCCCAGTCCATCCTGTGGCCGAGCTCGGCGGTGTCGAGAACGTCCATGATCTTATCGAGGAGCTGCCCGCCATAAACGGTGTTGTCCTCGTCGTCCTCCGGCTGGAACTGCTCGGTCATGCCGGTTGGCGTTGCCGTATGTATGCGTGTCAGGCCGCGGAGGTTGTCGTTGATGAGGCCATATACGCCCGTCTCGATGGTCGTGATGGCCGTTTTTGCCGCAACAACGCGCTTGTTTAAGAGCCAGTCGGATGTGTAGCCATTGGCGGTGATGCGGTTCTGCACCGTGTCATGCTTGACGTTGGCCAAAACGTAGGTCGCGCCGCGGGTTGTGTTATACAAAACCGAACCCTCACGGAGGGCGGCGATGTTGTAATCGTCCACGGGGGCAACGACCTGTATTTTGCCGATCGCGTTGTAGTGCTCGGTTATCTGGACGGAAATTGCGTGTGTTAACTGGTATCGTGTGGAGAAATCGGGGGGATAGATTTCAAAACTCATACGCTTATCCCCACGATCTCCTGCGCAAAGTCAACGGCGACCTGCAGGCTGTCAAGGCCGCTGTCCGCGGTCGGCTTCAAAACATTGTCCCCGACGGAAAGCCGGTAGAGGCTGGACGTCAGCTCGAGCGCGCCGCGGCACTCGCCGTCCATGCTGGAGGTAACATACGTCCGGTCGTGCGTGATCTCAATCACGACACGTTCACCGGCGGCGAGCGTTTTGTTAACGCGGATGAATTTCGCGGTTGCCGCGTCGAGGATCTGCGGATTGACGACCTCGTTGAGTGCGGTGAATGTTAGGGTATACGGCACTGGCACCTGCCCGCCGTTTTTGACGTTGATGAACTGCGTCCGGACGACCGTGCCGAAGCGGTAAGGGCGGGACTGATTCCACGGGAATTTGAATCCGTATTCCACGCCGGAGAGCGTGGCGGCGGCGGATGCGTCCTGCTGCCAATAGGGATACGGCGCGGTTAATGAGAACTGAAACGCGGCGAACACCGGGCGTGCCTCGATGGTCGGGGTGGCCGTCGGGCGGACATCGAGGTAGTAGTCGTCGGCATAGAGCCGACCGTAGAGGTCAGGGCGCACGACGGAGAGGAGCGCGTCCTTGTTCTCCGCCTGAAATTCTCCGACGAGAATGCCGCTGATCGTCACGGGGCGGGACTGCACGTTAACGCTCTGTACGGTTGTTCCGGTCTGGTCGATGCCCTGCGCTTCGTTGAGCTTGCAGACGACGGTATCAATGCCCGCGGGCTTGTTGATGAGAAACCCGCTGGCATACTCAAACACGATCTCGCCGCCGTCTGAATTGACATATCGGAAGGTTTTGGAAAGATTGCTCACATTGCCCACCTCGCCGTTTCAAAATACGCCGCCGTTGCAGCGGCAAGCTCTACGGGCGTCTGCGGGACGCTCTGGATGTTCTGCACGATGGTGATGCCCGCGGCGTTGTGCGTGCCGCGCCGCCAGTCTTCCGCCTCGGCCTTTGTCAGCACAGATTCGCCGCGGTGGAGAACCGCCGGATATCCGTCATACGGGACATAATCCAGGCCACCGGCGGAGAAATGACCTCCGCCGCCGGTGTTCATTCCGTTTCTGGCAGAATTGGCAACTTCCGTACCGGCGGTGTAGGCTTCCCCTTTCTTGTCGCGCAGACCGGCGATAAAGCGGTCGACGGCCCGCAGCCCGGCGGAATAGAAAGTGCCGCTGTCAACAACGCGCGCAGAAATGGCGCTCACGGTGCGGTCGACAAGGTCTTGCCCGGCCTGTTCGCAGGTGACGTCCTTGTCCATTCCCTCGGCGAGCTGCGCTGCCGGGTCAGCATCAATTTTCCCCGCGCCGACGGACTGCGCAAACGCCTCGATTGCCGCAGCGCCGCCCTCTTCGTACAGGGCGCGCAGCTCGGCGAGGCCGTCCTCGCTTCCGGCGTTGGCCTCGGCGAGCATGGCGACGACACCGGCGTACATCTCCGGCCCGCCCGCGTTGAACATCTCCGCCAGCTCGGCGGGAAGCTCTCCGGCGATGGATGCCATGTTCGCGGAAAAGTCGTTCGTTGCGTCAATGTTGTGGCGCATGTTGTCGAGGGCGTCCTTGTACGAAAGCTCGCTCTCCGTGTTGATGCGCGAGAACATGTTCGTCGCCGCGTCTGTATAGGTCTGTAGGCGCTCGGTGGCCTCCTCCATGGTGAGGTTGCTGTTGGCGAGCTCGACGGAAAAGCCGTTAGCGCTGATCGTCATCTTATCGACGGCGTCGGCGGTTGCGTTCGCGGTTTCCGCGGCGGACGCTTCCGCCGCTTCCATATCGGCAAGCTGTTCCGTGCCGCGGCTGATTTTCCCGGTCAGGTCATCGACCTGATACGATAGGCGCCAGAACGTGTCCGCGTCCGTTGCCTCGCTAACACCCGCGAGCTCTGTTTTCAGGCGGACAAGCTCGTCGTTCCACGCTTCAAGCTGCGCCCTTGCATCCTCAACGCTTTCTGTAGGGAGGGGGTTTCTAAACTCGTCTGCCGTTTCGGCCCAGCTCTCGGCGACGTCGGCAAAGCCGCTTGTGAGCTTTTCTACCCAGCCGAGCACTTTTGCGATGGACGGGGTCAAAATGCCGCTGAACGCGGTTTTCAAACGCGAAATCTGTTCGCCGACACCAGCCTGCGCCTCTTCAAGCTCAAGCTGTGCGTCGCGGGCGTTCATGACGGCGGAATTATTGCGATGCATTGCAGCGGCGGCATCGTCATACGCCGCGGCGAGGGTGTCGGTGATGAGGGCGGTTCGCTCTGCCGTGTCGGCGCAGGAGGCGAGGCGGATGTTGAAATCGTCCTCGGAAATGCCGACCCAGTTGAGCGCGTCGGCCAAAACTCCCGTGACCTGTCCGACCTTGGCGGTTTCATTTGACGCCTCAATGAGGCCCTCGATGGGGAGGGAATCGCCGAACGTGCCGTAAACACCGGCGGCGATCTCCGTCCAACGCGCCTGTTCCTTTGTGCTGGTGGTCAGGCGGGCGAGGAGCTGCGAGGCCTCGACCGCCGTATCGGTGTCTCCGAGGAGCTTGTAGAACTCGCGGAACGTTTTTCGCGCGCTGGTGGTGGAGTAGCCCATGGTCTCGAACGCTGTGTCGAGCTTGCCCATGGAGACGCGGAACTCCTCCGTGGATTCGTCCATGTTCCAAACGGCTTCCGCAAAGCTTTTGATCGTGGAAACCGCGACCTCAATTGCAGCGGCGAGAAGATGGCCTTTTGTTACGGCGCCCGTGATGGTCTTCCCGAGGCCGGACAGGGCGCCGTCCGCTCCGCCGCTCGTTTCTCCTACATTTTTCAGACCGTCTGCGGTATCTTCGATTGGCGGGGCCGCTTTGTCGGCCTCTTTCCCAACATCGCGCAGGGAGCGTTCTGCGTCGTTTAACGCGGTCTCGGCTTGGTTTGTTTCGGTAGTGGCCTCTTCAACGGATCTCGTGAACTTATCAACGGCCTTTTCCGCCTTTTGGGTGTCGCCAGGGATGTCCTCGGCAGCGCCGCCGAGCTTGTCAAACGATTTCGATGCGTCGGTGACTTGCTTGTCAAAATCGGATGTGTCAAGGGTGAGTTTGGCAAAAAGGTCAAATACATTCATTCTTCATCGCCTCCAAATGCGGCGCGGAAGCGCGCGATGATCTCCTCCGGCTCCTCGATTTTTCGCGGACGGAGGACGTCAATGAAGCGCCGGTTGAGCATCTGGTCGCGGCGGACGAGGGCATAGAGCGCGTCGGTGACGTAGATTCTATACGCCTCCTCTTCCGCGCGTCGGTGCTCCCTGACGGCGACATACCGGACAATGCTGCTTACTCGTTGGTCTCCGGCGTATTCTCCGGCGCAGAGCCAGCACGATCCGCGCCAACCTGCGCCGCCGTAAAAAAAGACTTCCAGACTTCATCGCCGGTGAGCTCCGCCCAGTCCTGCAGGGCTTTGACGTAGGTGAGCTCGGCGGCGTACTTTTCGGGCGTTGTGCCGTAGCACACGGCCATGATGCGGCAGAAGTCGTCCTCGTGGCGGGAGAGGATCTTGTAAACGAGGGAGACGATGTAAGAGCGCGAGGAGCGCTCCTCCGGCTTTTTCTCCTGCCGGTACATCTCCCGCGTGTCCTCGTCCTCAACGAGATTGCAGAGCGGATCGATAAGGGCGGCAAAGGCGCTCAACGCGCCCTTGCCTTTGATTTCGGACGGGAGCGTCATCTTTTTCACGCCTCATCCGTCCCTTCTTTGAGATATACCTCGAACGGCACGACCGTCTGCGCGCTCATGCTGACATGGCCGGTGAACTCGAACGAGAACTGCGCCTTGCCCTTGTCGGTGCTCTGCATGGAGAAGCCGCCGGTGGACAGGGCGTTGATGATCTTGATGGCGCAGTAACCGCCGTTGTTCTCGCCGTTCTTGTCGGAATAGTCGCAGACGAGCCAGAGGTCTTTGAAATCCGCGGACGCGACATCCACGCGCGGGGTGATCTTGGTCGTGTCGGTCGTGCCGACATCGCCCGCACCCATGAGCAGGGCGATGAGGGCCGTGCTCGTGGTAATGAAGGTACCCGTGAGCTTAACTTCCCACGAATCGAGCTTTTTGAGCTCCTTCATGTTTTTCGGGCAGTTGTCGATGTCCTCGCCGAAGTCGGTGAAGGAGGGCGTCGCAGTAAAGTTGATCCCGCCGGTGGTCGCGCCGAGGATGCTCGTGTCCTCAATGGCAGGCGTTGCCGGGGTGAACGTCTTAAGGAGAACGCCCGCGTTGAGAACGATATTTTTGAAAGTGTCTTCTGGGATTTTTCTGAATTTCATTTTCTCACCTCAATTTTGGGTTAAAAAATCGACCGTCATGTTGATGTAACGGCCTTTGATCTTGTTGTCTGCCGCGTCGGTCTGCGGCTGGGAAAAGGGCGTTCCGCGCGCTATGAGCAGTGCGCCGCCGTCGCAGGGGACGTAAACGCCGCCCAAACCGATGGCGTTGGAGATCTCCTGCGTTTTCTCGACGATAGGGCGGTAGGAATCGCCGTAATACCAGAGATTCACCACCAGCGGCATAGAGCCGTCGTCGAACGCGCCGAGCACCTGTTCATAAACAAGGTACGGAAACGCCGCACCGGTCTCGGCCTCGTTGGGGTAGGCCGGGAGACCGAACGACGACATGAACGAATGGAGGGCTTCGGCCTTGGTCATGGCAGCGCCGCCAATCTGCGGACGTTGTACCGCTCGAACTGGAACGTCGATACCGTCGGCGTTTTGGGAAGTTTGGAAACGACGAGGTAGTAGCTTCCGTCCGTCTTGATGATGTCCTGCTCGTCGAGGTTGGTGTTAAGCGGCGTGACAATGGTGTCGGTATAGGTCACGTCGGCCTGCTGCGCGGCAAGGCGCTCCGTTGGCGTCAGGCCGGAGAACGCGATTTTAATCTCCGCACCATCTTTCCATGCGTTGACGTATCCGCCGACGCCGTCCGGCACTTTCGTCTTGTTCATCACAACGGCGGGGGAATAGAACGTTTCATATAAGCTCATAGTTTCCTCCAACGGTTCAGCCGTTTTGCAAACACGCCCTGCCATGAGGCGGAATCGCTTCCTTTTGCGTAGGAATAGCCGCCGAAGCTCTCGCTCTGGTAGGGGCTTGCGAGAACATCGGCGTTTTTGGCTTTCCATTCCTCGATCTCGGCGGCGACGGCCTCAAACGCGGGCGGGATCGCCAACGCCCAGATCGCGCCGTCAAACGTTTCGTCGGCGGGGAGTTTGTCGCCGTAGCGGTAAACGCCGTCGCAAAAGACGCTGCCGACGACGCGGAAAAACTGTCCGGCGGCGAGAAACGGCAGCGTGATCTCGCCGTCATTCACGGTGTACTCGCCGGGAACAATGTCCACGGCGAAATAGTTATGCAGCGAGGCGCAAATCTCGTCGATCATTGCCCCGCTGCACTTGGGATTCTCATTCACGCTGCCGCCCTCCTATCAGCCCTTGGCGGTCACGGTCGCGTCGCCGCTCTTGAGCGCTTTGTAGGCGGAATCCGCCTCAACCACGGTGATCTTCTGGCTGGACGCGGCGGTGATGTCGGACGCGCCGTCCCACGTGGACCAGTTGCGCACGTTCTGCCCGTAGGTCACGGTCTCGGCGGCGGAGCCGATCTTGTACTTGTACACGTTACCGACGTTCGCTTTCGCGGGCGTCACGGTGATCTTGGTCGTTCCGGACGCGGTTCCGGCGGCGGAGGTAACGGTCAGATTGCCGAGGGTCTCCTCGCCGAACGTGGCGACGGCGATACCGTCCAGATACTCCGCCCAGAGCTTCATGCCCATGATGGCGAACATATCGCCGGTGGCGCGGGAATAGTCGCCCTCGACGTGGACGCCGATGAGGTTAGTCTCGCCCTTGACGGTGTATTCCAGCCCGAGGCGGGCGAAATCACTGTCGCTGGGATCGACATAATAGAGGTCGATGTTCTCCACAGGGAGCGCGACGACCTTGCCCTGTGCGATGTACTTCTCCGGCAGGAGGAAGAGGGTGCGGTAGCCGAGGAAGTTCTCGACGTAGGAGATGCCGAACACGGTCTGGATCGTGATGTCCTTATCGCCGAGGTAGGAATAGGCATCGAGGATGTTGGCGAAGCCGACGACCTCGGTCACATCCTTGTCCATACCGGCGAATTTATCCAGCACGCGCCCCTTCGCCATGGCAAGCGCACGCTGCCACGTGGTCTCGCTGATGGAGAGGGTGCCGGTGAGGAGGAACGCATAGAAGTCCGCGAGCACCTTGTTCTGGAGGGCGACGAGGAACGCATCATCGGTCTTTTCGACGGCGACGTCCGCGCCGTACTTGGCGACGGATTCGAGGGTAACGCTCTTTGCGTACTTGGCGACCTCGATGTCGGCGTAGGACACCGGATCGACCTTCATCTTTGTGAACGGGATTTCATCGCCCTCGGCGACGGTAGTACCGCCCTGGAGCGTGCCGTCCACACTCGCCTTGTAGGACACGAGCTTCGTGCCGGGAGCCTTGCGGATCGGGCGCATGATGCCAAGGATCGTCTGGAGGGCTTCCCAGTTATCCGCGAAGCGGGTAACAAAATCCACCTCGCGGGCGGAGGTGGTAAACTGTGCGGTTGTGGTTACGTTGTTTTTTGCAGCCATAAAAAATAGCTCCTTTCAATATGTTACTTGTTGGCTTCGTTCGCCATCAGCTCGGCGAGGGCGGTCTGACGCTCGGCGGTGGACATCACAAAGCGACCCTTGTCGTCCTTGCGGTAGATGTCCTCGCGGGTCTTGATGCCGCCTCCGTTTGCCGGAGGAGTGGCGGTGTTTGCGCCCTGCGTCCGGGTGGTGGACACGAGCGGCTTAAATGCGCCCGCGATAAGCGCGTCGAGGGACGCGGCGTCTTTGATCTTGTCCCCGTCCATTTCGAGCGCGGCCATTTCCTCGCCGCAGCCGCGCATGGCGAGGTCGAGGTTCCCGCCGGTGATGTTCTTGCTTTCAAAGTAGGCGCGGACGGCCTTTTCCTTTGCCGCCTTGCTTTCCTTTGCGGTGACGTCGGCTTTGTACGCCTCGAAATCGGAGTGCTCTTTTTCGTATTTCGTTTTGTACCCGTCGTCGCCTTTGGCTTTGAGCGCGTCAAGCTCGGCCTGTACAGCCGGGAGCTTTTCCGCGTCCGCCTTGAATTGATCGCGCTGTTCCTTGAGCGCGTCGGTGGTCTCGACGTGCATCTCGACGATGCTGTCAACCTGTTCGTCGGTGAGCCCCATTGCCTTGAGGGCCTTTCTTGTGAGTGCCATGATGATTACTCCTTTTCATTCTTTCGCGGCGGTGCATCGCCGCAGAGTAGTAAAAAAGCCGCTTAAAAAAGCGGCAGTAAAAAAATCAGCCTACGGCGGTGCATCGCTGTAAGCTGATTTCTTTATTCGGTTATTTGCTGAGGTATTCCTTGATGATCTCCTTGTAATCATCAAGATATCTTTCAATTGCATTCTTGAGGAAACGCCGGGGGCGCTGCGGATAACCCATGCGGAACTCCCCCGTCAGGGGATCGCGGTAT
>OGMF01001276.1_pt1 | contig 25041 bp, 23 predicted proteins | sample 1572921 | NCBI WGS metagenome assembly OGMF01 (sample SAMEA2581919, study PRJEB24529) | metagenome | biome: Human gut stool | place: China | collected 2011 | reverse complement strand
TGACGGCGAGGGCATCGACATCCTGCAAGCGCATGTTCGCTGCCCGGAGCGCCTCGTCAATCACGCGGTCGCAGGCTTCGACGTGCGCGCGGCTGGCGATTTCCGGGACGACGCCGCCATAGAGCGCATGGAGATCAATCTGGCTGAAAACGATGTTGGAGACGATGGTGCGCCCGTCCTCGATGATGGCGGCGGCGGTTTCGTCGCAGGACGTTTCCAGCGCCAGAATGCGAACGTGGTCTTTCACCTGCAAGGCATCAAGCTGCGCACGGGCAGATTCAGTGTAGGTCATGGGAATACGCCCCTTATTGTTGATTTCGTAGCTTCACGGTGGCAATGATGAGCAGAATCCCCATCAGTGCCGCCCAGACAATGCCGATGATTTGCGCATAGTCAATGAACAATTGCGTCGGCATTAAACGGATGAGCAAATCCGTTTGCGGATTGAGCAGCCACAGGTTGTTTGTGAAGGCGATTTGATGGAAGAGGATGAACAGACGGTCAAAATCCATCGCCGCCAGCAGCGCAAGGATGGCGACAAACGCCAGCATACAGCAGGCGGTTCGCCGGACGATTCGCCAGAAGAACCGCTGTTTCCGGGAATAGAGCCAACCGACCAGCGTCAGGAGGATGCTGCCCAGCGAAAAACGACGGCACAGGCTGAACAGCGTCCGCACGTCCGCCATATGCGTTTGCTCACGCTCGTTAAAAGCGTTGTATGCTATGCCGTTCATGGAAAATACGAGCTGGAAGTCGCCCTCGCCCTTGAGGTAATCGGTAATCAGCTTGGCGGCGGCACCGTATTGCTCCGCCGGAAAGCCGGTTGCTTCAGGCGGAGCGGTGCGCAGCATGAGCGTTTGCATCAGGGCAGGCTGCGTACCGACCCCGTAAACGACGGCTGGCAGCATGGTCAGGCAAAGCAGAAGCGCCGACAGGATGGAAACGAGTTGATAGCGCACCGGAAAATCTCCTTTCCGGGGAAAGCAATATAACGGCGAGAACCCTCCCAGCAGACACTGAGAGGGTTTCGGCATTACTGCATCTTCAAATAGGCGGTGATGAAGCCCTCAAGGTTGCCGTCCATCACGTCGTCAATGTTGCCGGATTCGTAGTTCGTGCGGTGATCCTTGACCATCGTGTAGGGCTGGAAGACGTAGGAGCGAATCTGGCTGCCCCACTCAATCTTCTTCATTTCACCCTTGATGTTCGCCATTTCCTCTTCCTTGGCGCGTTCACGCAGTTCCAGCAGCTTCGCCTTCAGCATTTTGATACACGTCGCGCGGTTCTGCACCTGATCGCGTTCGGTCTGGCAGGAGACGACGATGCCGGTCGGGTAGTGCGTCATGCGGACGGCGGAAGAAGTTTTGTTGACGTTCTGTCCGCCTGCGCCGCTGGAGTGGTAGGTGTCCACGCGGACATCCTTCATGTTGATTTCGATGTCGGAATCATCGTCCTCCAGCATGGGGGCGACGTCCAGCGAAGCGAAGGATGTGTGGCGGCGGGCGTTTGCGTCGAACGGGGAGATGCGGACGAGGCGGTGCACGCCCTTTTCGCCGCGGAGGTAGCCATAGGCGTGGTCGCCGCTGACCTCGAAGGTGACGGACTTGATGCCCGCTTCGTCGCCGTCAAGCAAATCCAGCAGCTTGACGGTGAAGCCCATCTTCTCGCAGTAGCGGGTATACATGCGGTAGAGCATGGAAGTCCAGTCCTGCGCTTCCGTTCCGCCCGCGCCCGCGTGGAGGGACAGCACCGCGTCATTGTCGTCATAGTCGCCGCGCATGAGGGTTTCCAGCTCCAGCGCGTCGGTATGCTCTTTGAGCGTCGCCAGCTCATTCACCGCTTCGGTGACGGTGTCTTCGTCCTTCTCTTCTTCCGCCATTTCGAGCATGACCTCGATATCATCGGCGGAAGAAAGCAGCTTTTCGTAGTGTTCGAGTTTGCCTTTGAGGTTGGAAACCTTCTGGTTGACCTTTGCGGAGTGATCCGGGTCATTCCAGAATTCGGGCTGATTCATTTCCTCGGTCAGCTCATCCAGCTGTTCGCGGATATGGTCAATGTGGAGGGCATCGCCCGCGGCAAGCAGGGATTTACGAATCTCTGCCAGTTCGCTGCGATACTGGGGAATATCTATGAGCGCCATGTTTAATCTCCTTCAATCGTCAGGAAAGGCTTTTTCTATTTTGGTTGTGGATTGCTGGTTTTATTGCTGCTTGATTTTCTTGCTGCAGAGGGTTTCACCTCTGCGGAGGCGACCAAAGGGCAGTAAGAACAGACGAAGTCTGCGATCGCCCTTTGGAAACCTTCGGCGCCTCCCATGTTAGTTGAACTTTATTGGAAGTTTTTTAGTTTGTGTACTTCTCGTTCTTCCAATCAGCAATACCAAATTGCTGCATGGGTAGCGAATGCGAAGGGGTCAAGGGGGCGATCGCAAAGCCCCCTTGTCGCGTCCGCAGACGCGAAATCCCTGCATAAACACGCGAAAATTACATTGGAATTGCCACCTACTCAATCGCGAAAATGGGTCAAAGGAGTTACTCCCTTGTTTCTTTGTCCTTCCCGCAGCAGTTCTTGTACTTCAAGCCCGAACCGCAGGGGCAGGGATCGTTGCGGCCAATGCGCTCCGACGGCTTCACCCGCTTGGGCTGGCGCGGCTGACCGTTGCCGGGCACAATCGGCTTGCCCTCGACGGGGCGAACCGCTGCCTGCACACGTTCCGGCGTGCGCTCAATGCGCAGCTGATACATGCGGCGCACCGTGTCTTCGCGAATCAGGTGATTCAGCTCGTCGAACATGTAGCCCGCTTCAATCTGGTACTCGGTGACGGGGTTCTTGCCGCTGTACGCGCGGAAGCCGATGCCGTCGCGCAGGCGATCCATTGCGTCAATGTGATCCATCCAGCGCACATCCACCGCGCGCAGCAGCACAACGCGCTCCACTTCGCGCATGTCCAGCCCGATTTCCGCCAGCGCCGTCTCGCGCTCTTCGTAGAACGCCTTCGCGTCGTCCTTGAGCGCCTGCGCCAGCGCGTCGCGGTCACCGGAGCGGACGACATCCTCCAATTCGGCAATCTTGCCGTGGTGGATGCACAGGTTTTCCAGATAATTCGTCAGCTGCGGAATATCCCAATCCGTGCCGTCGTCAGACGCGCAGTGGCGGGAGAGCGCGGCGTCAATCAGCTTGTACGCCATGCCGATGATGTTGTCGCGGACGTTTTCGCCCATCAGCACGCGGCGGCGCTGACCGTAGATAATCTCGCGCTGGCGGTTCATCACGTTGTCGTATTCCAGAACGTGCTTGCGGATCTCGAAATTGCGGCCCTCGATGCGCTTCTGCGCGGATTCAATCTGCTTGGTGAGCATTCCCGCCTGAAGCGGCTCGTCGTCCTTGAGCCCCAGACGCTCGACCATCGGCATGATGCGGTCGCCGCCGAATAGACGCATCAGGTCGTCCTCCAGCGAAATAAAGAACTGGGTCGAACCGGGGTCGCCCTGACGACCCGCACGGCCGCGCAGCTGATTGTCAATGCGGCGGGATTCATGGCGTTCCGTGCCGATGATGTGCAGACCGCCGGTTTGCAGCACGCGGTCATGCGCTTCGTCGGTGGTGCGCTTGAAGTCCTTGTAGAGGGACTGGTACTTTTCGCGCGCGGCAAGGATTTCGTCGGACACATCTTCTGCGTGCCCTGTCGCGGCTTCAATGATTTCCTCGTCATAGCCGTCCTGACGCATGGCGCGGCGAGCGAGGAACTCCGGGTTGCCGCCCAGCAGAATGTCCGTGCCGCGGCCAGCCATGTTGGTGGCAATGGTGACGGCGCCCCAGTGGCCTGCCTGCGCGACGATTTCAGCTTCCTTGGCGTGGTTCTTTGCGTTCAGCACCTCATGCTGGATGCCGCGGCGCTGAAGCATGGCGGAGAGCATTTCGCTCGTTTCAACCGTGACCGTGCCGACCAGCACGGGCTGACCGTTGGCGTGCACCTGCGCAATCGCGTCCACAACGGCGTTGAACTTCGCCTTCTTCGTCTTGTAGACCATGTCGTCCAAGTCCTTGCGGATGTTGGGCTTGTTGGTGGGAATCTGCACGACGTCCAGCGAGTAAATGTTCTGGAACTCGTCCTCTTCCGTCTTCGCCGTACCCGTCATGCCGGAGAGCTTGTGGTACATGCGGAAATAGTTCTGGAAGGTGATGGTCGCCAGTGTGCGGCTTTCGCGCTCAATGGTCACATGCTCCTTGGCTTCAATCGCCTGATGCAGACCCTCGGAGTAGCGGCGGCCAATCATCAGGCGGCCCGTGAATTCATCAACGATGATGACCTGATCGTCCTTGACGACGTAGTCCACGTCGCGCTTCATCAGGAAGTTGGCGCGCAGGGCGCAGCTGACGTGGTGGTTCAGCTCGGCATTTTCCGCGTCGTTGATGTTGGTGATGCCGAATGCGGCTTCGACGCGCTGGGCCCCCTCGTCGGTCAGGCTGATGGCCTTTTTCTTCTCTTCAATCTCGAAGTGAACGTCACGCTTGAGCGTGCGGACGACCGCGTCCACCTTCGCGTAGAGGTCGGTAGATTTGTCGCCCGCGCCGGAGATAATCAGCGGGGTACGCGCTTCGTCAATCAGGATGGAGTCCACTTCGTCGACGATGGCGAAGTTGTGACCGCGCTGCACCAGCTCGCTCTGGCGGATGACCATGTTGTCGCGCAGATAGTCGAAGCCCAGTTCATTGTTCGTGCCGTAAGTGATGTCGCAGGCATAGGCGGCGCGGCGTTCGGCGCTGTCCAGATCGTGGACAATCAGGCCGACGCTCAGCCCCATGAAGCGGTGGACTTTGCCCATCCACTCGCTGTCGCGGCGCGCCAGATAGTCGTTGACGGTTACGACGTGCACGCCCTTGCCGGACAGCGCGTTCAGGTACGCGGGCAGGGTGGAGACCAGCGTTTTGCCTTCGCCGGTCTTCATCTCGGCGATGCGCCCCTGATGCAGCACCAGACCGCCCATCACCTGCACACGGTACGGGCGCATTCCCAGCACGCGGGCGTCGGCTTCGCGGATGGCGGCGAACGCTTCGGGCAGAATGTCATCTTCGGTTTCGCCATTTTGCAAGCGCGCGCGGAATTCATCCGTCTTGGCACGCAGCTGCTCATCCGTCAGCGCCTTGTATTCATCTTCGAGGGCGTCCACGGCGTTGACCGTCTTTTGCAGCTTTTTGACCTCCGCGTCATTGCTGCTGCCCAGCAGTTTTTTGACCCAATCGAACATAAAGTTCTCCTTTCAATATAGAAACAATTTCTGATAATATTTGGAAAATCATAATCATATGAGCGCACCTATTCCCGAATAGACACACTACTCTTTCATTATAACATGAAAGCCCCCGAACATGCAAGTGCTCAGGGGCAATAATCTGCCTTTACGCTCGTGCAAACTGCTGTTACTGCTCCGCCAATTCAGGGTGGGGAATCAGCAGCAGAACGCGATGCGCCTTGTCGGACAGGATGCGGCATGGGTCGTAGAAGGGAATTTCCACCCCGGCTGCTTCGGCGCAAAAGGTGACAATATCGGACGGCTTGTCCTTCATAGCCGCTGCATACCGTGCGTACAGGTCGGGCGAAAGCTGAATTTCCACGGTTTCACCGTCCACAAGACGCATCAGCTGGGTCAGCAGTTCCTGCTCGGTGGAGACGTACAGCCCGTGCGCCTGATAGTAGTTCGGAACGCCGCTCAGGTCGGGGAAAGTGTACCCGCGATTGGGCGTGTGGTCGATGGACATATCCGCTTCACCCATGGCGTAGTTGCTGTGGAACACATGCCCGTCGAAAGCGGCCCCCCATGTTGCGTCAAGAAAGCCGAAATTGGTCACATTCCATGCGTGTAAACCGGTTTCGTCGCTTGTGTCTGACGCTTCGCCGATGATGGTTGCGCATGGAATGCCCGCAAGCCGATAGAGCAGTGAAATCGCCTGCGCATATCCTGCGCAGGTGGCTTCGCCATACAGCAAAGCGCCCACGGCCGCGTGCTGCCACATGCTGTCGGGTGAATAGGTTGTATTCTGTACAAGCCGCTCGTACAGCGCCAGCGGGTCGGGATTTTCGTCCACCCACGACTGAGCTGTTTCCAGCAGTTGTTTGCGCAAGGCTGATGCTTCTTCGGCGGAACACAAGTAATTCGGTGAAATGCTTTGGGCGACATCCGGCTGATTGCGCTGATAGTGGACGCGGTAGGAGTCGATGTGAAACAGCTCCGGATAGTCGTTGCGCATGTTATCCAAGGTCTGTACCAGCAGATTGTAGGACGTTCCGGCGGGAAGTTGAATGCTGCCTTCCTGCGCCATGAGTTTTGGATACAGGAAATTGCGCAGGCTACGTTCGCCGGGCGGCATCATGCGGACAGAGAGCATGGTTTCCGCCGGATAGGGCGTATCCGGCTCCTGCTGGGCGAGCAGGGTCGGGGCGGTGAAGAGCATCAGCAGAACGCACAGCAGGGGGAGAAAGCGGATTTTCTGCACAGAAATCCCTCCTTTCGGTGGAAGACGGGGAAAAGCTGTGGATAAGAGAACAGTCCAGCCGTGCAAACGCGCCAAGCTGGACTGTATTCTTAGAAATAAACACGCGGACACTGTATGAAAGTGTGCTCAACTCAATCGCGAGAAGGGTGTCGAGAGGGTCGAAGACCAGAGGGTCGGAGACCCTTCGCGGAGTCCAGAGGCAGAGCCTCTGGTGGGGTTTAAGGGGCAAAGCCCCTTGCGTCTCCCCTTAGTATGCCGCGCGGGGATTTCTGCCGTAGAGCACCGCGAGGGTCTCCTGACCCGCGGAGCCGTCCACGGAAAGCCCGTTGCGGGACTGGAAGGAGCGAACCGCCGCGACGGTCGCATCATCGTAATAGCCCGTGACGGTTGCCAGATAGCCAAGCTGCTGCAAGCTGTCCTGCATCTGCACCACTTCGTCGCCGCGGTCGCCCTTGCGGAGCGTTTTGTACTCCGTCGTTTTCGCCGCTGCCGCAACCGCTGTGCCGCTGTACAGTTTTGTCAGCGTCTTGTTGCCCGCGATGCCGTCCACCGGTGTCACCTTGTTGCGAATCTGGAATGCGCGGACAGCATCCTGCGTCGTTGCGCCGTACACGCCGTCGCGCGAACCGTCGTAGTAGCCCAGTTCGTACAGCGTCGCCTGCATGGTGCGCACTGCCGCGCCCGTGTCGCCGGGGCGCAGCGTCGCGTATTCGTCGCTGTCCACCGCGCCAGAGGAGTACAGAAGCGTCAGCGTCTTGTCGCCCGCAATGCCATCCACCGGCGTGATGTTCATCTTCTTCTGGAACGCCTTGACCGCCGCCGTTGTGCCGGAGCCGTAATCGCCGTCAATCGTGCCGGTATAATAGCCCTTCTGCTTCAGCGTCGTCTGCAGCTGGCGAATCGCCGCGCCGCTGTCACCCGGCCGGAGCGTGGTGTACTTGGATGTATCCGTGCTGCTGGAGGTGGTGAACAGCGCACGCTGGGTCGCGGGGCCTGCCTTGCCGTCCACACGCAAGCCCTGCGCTGACTGGAACGCGACGACTGCCGCCGTCGTTGCCGCGCCGTACTTGCCGTCCACGCTGCCGGAATAGTAACCCTTGTTTTTCAGCGCCTTCTGGAGATTGCGAACCGCCGTGCCGGTGTCGCCCTCGGAGAGCGTCGTGTAGCCGTCCACAGAGGTGGAAGCGGTCGCCGTCGGCATGGAGCTGGCAGCAATCGCCGCGTCGGAATAGAGGCGGTTCAGGGTGGATGCCCGCCTTGCCGTCCGCCTTCAGGCCGTTCGCCGTCTGGAAGGCAATCACTGCCGCCTTTGTCGCGTCGCCGAAAGAGCCGTCCGCCGTGCCGGTCAGGTAGCCCAAGGATTTCAGGCGCGTCTGCATCGCCTTGACGGCGCCGCTGTTCTTCATGCCGGACTCCAGCGTCGTGCCGATGGAGGAAACGGGCGTGGAGGATTTCGCCGCGGAGGAAGAATACAGCGTTTGCAGCGTCGAAGGCCCGGCGACACCGTCGGTGTACAGGCTCTTGTACTTTTTCTGGAACGCTTTGACGGCGTATTCTGTCGCACCCTCGTAGTTGCCGTCCGGCGAACCCGCCATCCAGCCCAGTTCAATCAAGCGCGCCTGCAGCGTGCGGACGCGTGTGCCGGACGAACCACTCTGGAGATAATACTCAGTGGAGAGGTTTGGGGTCGCGGTGGTTTTCGGCTTGGGGGTTGCGGTCTTGCGCGGAGTAGCGGTTGCGGCGGCTGCCTTGACAGCGTTGGAGCTGTTCAGCTTTGCCATCGTCGATTTGCCCGCGATGCCGTCCACCAGCAGATTGTTGCGGTCTTGGAACGCGCGCAGCGCCTTCTCCGTCGCGTCGCCGAAATCGCCGTCAACGCTGCCGGTGTAGTAGCCCAGCTGCTTCAAGCGGCGCTGGAGCGTCTTGACATCAGCGCCGGACGAGCCTTTTTTGAGAACGGCAGCCGCAGTCGGCGTGGGCGTTGCGGTCGGCCGCGCGGTGGTGGCGACGCTGCTGGGCGGCGTGGTCACCACGGTGACAATGCCGTTGGACGTAATCACGCCTGGCTGTGTCGTCGGCATGATGGTGTTTGTGCCGAAATTGAAAACGGATTCAACCGTCGGCGTGGGCGAAGGAGTGGGCGTGGCGGTGCGCTGGGGCGCTGTGACAGCAACCGTATTGTAAACAACCCCCTGATTGGACAGGTCGCCCGACAGGTCGTCCGGCGGCACAAAGCAGCCCGTCAGCGTCATGGACAGCGCCAAAACGCCGCACAGGGCAGCACCCTTGAAAATGCGGTTGCGAGTAGTTGCAGCGGCATGATTCTTCATGATGATAATTCCCTTCCTTCACACTCAGGGCGAGCGGAGCAAGCGTTATCCTCCTGCCGGATTTGCCGGAAAGAGGCGTATGGGCAATCGCCCATCTATATTGTACACATTTATCGGGCAGTGTGCAAGGGCTAAATTGCACTTCCCCTGCCGGAAAGTGGCGAAAAGCCCACGCCTTCCAATGATATAACGAAACAAGCGGCGCTTTTCCTCCCTTTCCGCTGGATTAGACGGAGAAAAACGCGGATTTGTTCCGCTGAATCAATTATTATTCGACATGTGTGCCTGATTTTCCTGCTGCGAGAACCGTTTCGATATGAAAAACCCCGCCGGACGATTCCGACGGGATTCGATTATTCATGCTTGCGAACCTTGCATTTCAGCACGGCATCGACTGCTTTGCCCATTTCCGGCAGCTGAATGTCCATCAAGCGGCCTTCGTCGCACTTCTTGGCAAGTTCGGGCTGAATCGGCAATTGCGCCAGCATCGGCAGTCCATACTGCTTCGCGACATCCGCCGTGCGCCCTTCGCCGAAGGGATACAGGCGCTTGCCGCAGTCCGGGCAGGTCATGTACGCCATGTTTTCCACCAAGCCCAGCACGGGGATGTTCATCATCTGCGCCATTTTGACGGCTTTCTCCACAATCATGCCGACCAGCTCCTGCGGGCTTAAGACAATCACGATGCCATCCACCGGCAGCGATTGGAACACCGTCAGCGGCACGTCGCCCGTTCCCGGCGGCATGTCCACATACAGGCAGTCCACATCCCCCCAGCACACATCCGTCCAGAACTGCTTCACCGTGCCCGCAATCAGGCTGCCGCGCCAGATAACGGGGTCGGTGTCGTGTTCCAGCAGCAGGTTGATGGACATAACCTTCACGCCGTTTTCGGCTTCCTGCGGCAGGATGCCCAGCTCATTGCCGACCGCCTTGTCGCGGATGCCCAGAATGCGCGGCATACTCGGCCCGGTGATGTCCGCATCCAGCACCCCGGCGATTTTCCCGCGCCGCGCCGTTTCGCACGCGAGCAGACCCGTCACCAGCGATTTTCCCACGCCGCCTTTGCCGCTGACGACGCCGATGACCTTCTTCACCCGGCTGCCCGCGTTTGCCGGGGCAAGCAAACTCTGCGGCTTCTGCCGCGATGCGCACGCGCTCCTGCACGAGGAGCAGTCATGCGTACATTCTTCTGCCATCATGTTCACCTCTGCATCAGATTCATGGGGTATTATAGCATCCGTTTGGGAATGCGTCAAGCTGTCATAATGCCCGAATCGGGAAGTACAGATACTCCTGCTGCGTTTTCGGGTCGGTGAATTCCTGCACCGCGCCTACGAGCTTCAAGCCGTTTTCGCGGAAGTAATCGACCATGCGGCTGAATGTGTCCGCGCGGCGATTCTCTACGGCAAGGTACTCATACCCCGGCACGACCCACTTTGTCCATCCGTCCGGCACTTCCGCGTCGATGGGACATTCCACGCCCGCGAGGTACAACCCGTGCGAGAAGCCGTCTGTCCACGGCAGGAACGAACGGGTTTCGTCGCTCATCGCGCCCCAAATGCCGAGCAGCGCGCCGTTTTCGTCGCGGCTGGCGACGGGGGAGACTTCGTCGAAGTGGGCGTTCGCGTCCGACCAGAGCATGGGGATGAAGCCTTCGCCGTCGTCTGTCGAGCCTTCGATGCCGATGACGGCAAAGGAGGGCTTGACGATTTTTTGAATGTTGAGGGATGATTCCATGCTGATACCTCCGATGCTATCCTATTCCCGATTCCGCCACAAGTCATTCTTGCGAATCTTTACCCGCGGAATGCTCGTCGTCAAGTCTACCTCATATATGTCTTCCTCCGTCGGATGCAGAATCACATGCACCCTCTGCCCCAGCGCCGGTTCAATGGTGGACGTATGAAACAAAATCAGCGCATTCCCCGTGCTCGGATGCGTACATTGCAGCTCAATAAAGAAGCGATTGTGTTTGACAGGTGCAGTGTAGCTGACGGTCGCCGCCGTGTGCAGCCCGATTCGCCGCAGTTCCCAGCGCGGCTTCAGGCGCTGGAAGAAATCGACGATGGCGGCAGGGGAGAAGGATTGCAGCGTCGTGCGGCGCAGGAGCAGAGCGCCCGTGAGCATCCACAGCGGCAGCGGTGCCGACGCAAGCAGTGCAATGGGATAGCCCAGCGCAGCGCCCACAATGCCAAGGACGCACAGCACTTCCAGCGCGACGAACGTCCACCGGGAGAAGAAGCAGTGCCGGTGCAGCGCGTTCGCCGCCGCCCAGCCCAGCACGATGCCCCACGCCAGCGGCGCGAGCAGCAGCACGAACCCGGCGAACGATGCGCCCGTTGACCCGCGCGACATCAGATGAACACCGCCGAATGCCAGCCCTCCAAGCAGCAGATAGAACCCCGCCCAGCTGTACGGGCGGAGCAGAAACGCCTGCCAGAGCGGCGTTGCGCCCTCCACGGCATAGCGGACGGATGCGCGCAGGTAACGGCAGGCATACAGCGCCAAATGTACTGTCAGCTTTGGCAGCCACAGCAGCACATCCAGCAGCATGTTCAGCAAGTCGCCGCCCCCATGCGGACGGCGGAAGGGGAAATCCGGGCGCGCAGAACGGAGCAGCTGCATCGTCCTGCGCAGCGATTCGCCCAGCGGCGGCAGACGGAATTTCCGTTTCGGGGGCGCGGACGGCGTGTCCGGAGGCACATCGAACGGGATGTCTGGCGGCATGGCATCGAACGAATCCTCCGCAGGGTACGGGATGAACTCCTCAGGCGAATAATACTCGCGCGTTCGGCGTCGGCGCGGGGGTTCGTCCGCATTCATGCGGCGGCGGCAGGGCGCGGCTTCGTTTTCCTCCGGCGTATATGCCCGATCAGCCCGGCGCCGGCGCGGCGTCTGCTCACTCATGGGGCTGCCTCCCTTTCGTATGCGTCGCACAGGGACTTTGCGTCGCCCTGCGCGCGGATTCTACCGTGCTCCAGCCAAATTACGCGGTCGCAGAGTTCGCGAATCTGGCTTAAATTATGGCTGACGAACAGCACTGTCGCGCCGCCGGACATGAGCTCAAGCATCCGCGCGCGGCTCTTGCGCTGGAAACGCTCGTCGCCGACGGCAAGAATTTCGTCCACAATCAGAATATCAGGCTGAACGACGGTGGCGATGGAGAAAGCCAGACGCGCGAGCATTCCGGACGAGTACGTTTTCAGCGGACGGTCGATGAAACGATCGAGTTCGCTGTATGCAATGATTTCCGGCGCTTTGTCGTGCAGAAAATCCTTCGGGTAGCCAAGAATTGCGCCGTTGAGGAAGATATTCTCCCGCCCGGTGAGTTCCGCGTCGAAGCCGCTGCCGAGTTCGAGCATGGGCACAAGCGTGCCCTGCAGGGCGACGCTGCCGCTGGTGGGCGGGTAAATGCCGCTGATGATTTTGAGCAGGGTGGATTTTCCCGCGCCGTTATGGCCGATCAGCCCGGTGACACTGCCCTTTTCGGCGGTGAAGGATACATCATCGAGGGCGCGGAAGGTGGTGGTATGCGTCTGGCGGCGGAGGGCGTCGACGACAAACTCCTTGAGGTTGGTGGTGCGGTTCTGGTCGATGCGGAAATCCATCGTAATGTGGCGGGCTTCTACCAAGGGGATTCACCTCCTCGCGCCCGCAGGCGCGAAATCCTGCGAATATAATTCTCCATCAGCCAAGAAAAATCCTCTTGCCAAATGCAAAACTGACAGAAATTCCTTTCTGCTTCCGCCCCTTGACGGGAGGGCGCGGGTGGGCTATACTTATCCCGTATGGAAAAGGGGAGGAATCTGGATGGAAATCATTGCACGAATCGAAAACGGCTTTCGGGAGAAATTCGGCGTGCCGCGGCAGTCGGGGCTTGTGCCGGAGGGGATTTCCCGCGTCGTGATGGCGGAAAAGTACAGCGTCCGCGAGGCGTTCCGCGGCATTGAGGATTACTCCCACCTGTGGCTGCTTTGGGAGTTCGACCGCGCGCAGCAGGACGATTGGCGGCCGACCGTGCGTCCGCCGCGGCTGGGCGGCAATACCCGATTGGGTGTGTTCGCGACGCGCTCGCCGTTCCGCCCGAACCGCATCGGTCTGACGGTTGTCCGCTTGATTCGCATGGAGGAGGAGAACGGGCGCATCACGCTCGTCGTCTCCGGCGCGGATTTGATGGACGGCACGCCAATCGTGGACATCAAGCCGTACCTGCCGTATGTGGACAGCGTGCCGGACGCGGTCGGCGGGTTCACCGAGCAGACCGAACGCCATCACCTGACGGTGGATTTTCCGGAGAAGCTAAAAAAGTACGTTCCCAAGCAGAATCTGCCCGCCGTGATGGGCTTGCTCGCGCAAGACCCGCGCCCGGCGTATCAGCATGACGGAAAGCGCGTGTACGGCGTGCCGTATGGCGAGGTGGATATTCGCTTTGTCGTCGAGGGAGACACGCTGACGGTGGTGGAGGTCGTGCCGTACACGGAAAAGGAGCAGAAAAAATGAATACGAATCGCTGGATGCAGGAGGTCAATGTGCGGTTTCCGGTGCGCAAAAGCAAGGTACAAAAGGCGCAGTTCCGCCAGTATGTGCTGCAAAAGGCGCGGGAAATGGGCTATGCGGCGAGGCTGGAGGAAAAGGGGCTGCTCGGCGCGTCGGGGCTGGCGAAAGCGCATAAGCAGGCGGCAAAAGAGACACTTGTGCTGAACATGGACTGCATCGGCGTGGGCATCTGCGCCTGCCGCAAGAAAAAGCATGTAGGCTGGTACTGCAGCAAAATTCATACCAGACATGACACGACGTACGACGAAATTACCCTGCAGGGCGTGGCGGACACGGTGGAAGCCGTCCTCCGGCAGGTCGTCGGGAAGGAGCAAGCATGACCATACGCGAAGAAATCGACGCGCAGTTCCCCATCCGCAAAACGACGGCGCAGAAGCGGGCGTTCGAGAAGTGGGTGATGGCGAAGATGCGCGAAATGGGGTATCGCCCCTATGTGGACGGCATGAACCGAAAGGACAAGCTGCGCCACCGCAACATCGTCGCCGGCGACCCTCAAAATGCCGAACTGCTCATCAGCGCCCACTACGATACGGCGGCGACCATCGGCGTGCCCGATTTGCGCATCCCCCGGAATTTCCCGGTGTATATCCTCGCGCAGGGCGCGGTGCTGCTGGGAATGCTGCTGATTTCTCTGCTGATCGGCACGGTGGTCGGGCTGGCGACGAAAAGCGGCGATTGGCTGATTCTGACGTTCTTTTTTGCCTATCTGGCGCTGATGCTGCTGATGATGTTCGGCGCGGCGAACAAGCATAACGTCAATGACAACACATCCGGCATTGCCGCCCTGCTGGAGACGATGCAGCGCCTGTCCCCTGAAGCGCGCGAAAAGACGGCGTTCATCCTCTTTGATCATCAGGAGACGGGCAGCCGCGGCGCAAAGAGTTACGGCGCACAGCACGTCGAAGTGCAGACGATGAAGCTGCTTGTTGACTTGAGTTGCGTCGGGGATGGCGACACGTTCGTCATCAGCGCCCCGAAAATGGCGCAGGACAAGCCGGAATACGCCGTCGTCCGCGAATCCCTTGAAGAAAACGCAATGGCATCCGGCGTGTCGACGCAGTTCTTCGGGCGCGCGGGTGTGCAAGGCGCGGGCGATTATCGGCGCTTCGTGTGCGGGGTGGGCGTATCGGCATACCACCACAGCGCGGGGGTGGGACTCATCACCGGGCGCATCCACACTTCCCGCGATACCGTCTGCCGACAGGAAAATTTGGACTATCTCGCCAAAAGTCTCGCCGACGCGGCTCAAAAAATGAATGATTTGTAACAATTTGCCGAACGAGCGGCATTTTTCAGCGCTTTTGCTTTGCAATTTGTACCGGAATATGCTACAATAGAGAATAGAAAGGCTCCCTGTTGGCGAGACTGGAAGAGGAGGAAGCAGTATGCTGCCGCAAGTTTCCAAGGGATTCCGCGCCATTTTTGTCGCGGTGATGTGTGTGGTATGTGTGGCGCTGTGTGTGCTGGCGGTTCGGCTGACACAGCAGAGCGAGCAGCTTCGGCTGACGCAATTGCAGCTGGATGCAAGTCTGGCGCGGTTGAAGCTCCAGCAGACGCAGCGCGCGCAAATCGACGTTGACCTGCCGGAAACGCTGGCGCAATTGCAGGCGGTGCAGCCCGAAGCGGATGCAGCGTCCGCGCGCGAGCAGGAACTCCGCGCCCGGCGCAAGACGCTCCGCAGCGAGAATGCGGAATTAGCGGCGCAGGCGGAAACGCTCACGCAGCAGCTCGCTCTCCTTCGGACCCCGGACAGTGAGCTGATCGGAGAGGTGGAGACGCTGCAAAAGACGCTTTCATCCCTTCAGGCGCAGGTGGACGCCGCACGGCAGCTCCTTGGGCAGGCAGAGGAGTGAGCCTATTCCCCAATTCACTTGCGCTATCTGCTTGCGCATTCGCATTTGGGAATAGTATACCAGCCGCATTTATTCACAGTCTGAGATTCGACTGACAAAGCAAGGAGGAAGTTCCCATGTCCGAAAACAAGTCCCAGACGCCGGCACAGAACACGCCGGAAAACAGCGAGAAGAAGAAAGTTTCCCTGTTTGCACTCATCGTCGTGTTGGTCGTGGCGGTCATCGTGATGGTCGCCCTGTTCGTGCGGTCGAATAACCTGTCCAGTCAGCTGGATGAGGTCAACGGTCAGCTGGCCGCCAGCAACACCGAACTCCAGCAGACCATTGCCGACAAGGAGACGGCGCAGGCGGAACTGACCACCGCGCAGAATGACCTCCGCGAGGCGCAGCTGGTGCTGGAAGAATCCACCGCAAAGGTGGCGGAACTGGAAGCCCAGCTGGTTGTGCTGAACGACGAAAACGAAGCGAACAAGGCGCAGGTGGAAACGCTGACCGCTGAACTGGACACCGCAAAGGCGAATCAGGCGGCGGCGCAGGGTTACCTCGACAACGTGTCCGCCCAGCTGGATGAGCTGATGCAGAACCTTGGCTTGGCGCAGAGCGCGCTGAATGGCGAAGTGACGGAAGAACCCGCTGTGACGGAAGAACCTGCTGTCGAACCCGCTGTGACGGAAGAACCCACCGTCGAGCCCGAAGCGACGGAAGAACCCACCGTCGAACCCGACGCGACGGAAGACCCCACCGCCGAACCCGAAGCGACGGAAGAACCCACCGCTGAACCGGACGTGACGGAAGAACCCGCCGCTGAGCCGGAAGCGACGGAAGAACCCACTGCCGAACCCGAAGCAACGGAAGAACCCGCTGCTGAAAGAAGAGGTCTTACCACCACCATCACGTCTATGCTGCCGGACGAATACACGCTTGATGTTGAACTGCATCTGGACGCGAACAATGTGGTGACGGAGTTGAAGCTGACGCTGGAAGATGAAATCGAAGGTCTGACGCAGGAAATGCTGGACGCCTTCGCGGAGCAGTTCGTCGGCAAGCAGCTGCCGGTTGTCCTGCACGCGGATGCGGATGAGACGACTGCGGAAGAGCAGATTGTCGAAGGCATGGAGAATCAGCTGGAGAACAGCCGCGGCATCGTTGAGATGCTGAACAAGCTGGCAGAGCAGTAATCCCCTGACACATCGCGCCGCCCCGCTGATTGAATATGGTTAAGCGGAGCGGCGCTTTTTTGCACTTGTGTTCCTTTTCAATCAATGGTATAATAGAAGTGGACGTGTATGTCCGAGCAGATATATCAACGATCGACGACCAATGGAGGCTGCACATGAAAAAATGGTTCTGTGCGCTGGGCATGATGCTGGCGCTGCTGATGTCCGTCGCGCTGGCGGACGGCGTGAAAGTTACCTTTGCCGAGAAAAACGGGCAAATCAACGGCGGCTATGATTATACGCTGAAGCTGAACGTGTCGCCCGCAAGCGACAAAGACCTGACGGTTTCCCTGACCTGCGACGGCTTGGATGGCGCGTATTCCGTGGTCATCCCGGCAGGGCAGAAGAGTACCACGCTGACCGTTCCGACGCAGGTGGTGGAGGAGCGCGGCAAGGTCGTCTTTGAGCTGCAGAGCGGCGACGGCTACACCGGTGCAGGCAAGCACACGCTGACCATCCAGCGCCTGCCGAACGTGCAGTTCTATCTGGGCATCAACTTCGGCACGGTGGGCAAGAAGATGAGTGTCCGCATGACGGTGACGAATTCATCCACCATCGTCAAGGGCAACAACACCTTCCAGCTGCGCGATGACAAGGGTACAGTGCTGGCGGAAGCAAAGTGGTCGAATCCGAGCGGCGACATGAGCTTCTCCATCACCCCAACCGCTGATATGGAGGGCTACACCCGCCTGAGCGTGTGGCTGGGCGATCGCTGTGTGGCGGATGGCGGTTACCTGACCGTTGTTGCGAAGGGACAGCGTGCCGTCAAGAACGTGGAGACGGAGCGGAAACTTGTCGGCATCGGCATGGACTGCGGTTTCGGCGGCAAGAACACCGATCAGGTGCTGGAAGTGCTGGCGAAGCACAACACGAATATCACCTTCTTCATGACGGGCTATTTCGTCCGCACGTTCCCGGAGGAATCCAAGCGCGTGCTGGCGGCGGGCAATGAAATCGGCGACCACACGAACACGCATCCGCAGCTGACGAAGGAACGGCCCTACAGCATGATGCGCCAAATCGTTTTTCCGGCGGAGACCATGGCGGAAACGCTGGGCGTCTCGCCGCGCCTGATGCGCCCGCCGTACGGGGACGTGAACAGCAACGTCATCAGCGTTTCGCGCGCGGAAGGCATGGAGTGCGTGCTGTGGAACATGAGCACAAAGGACTCCATCGGCAAATACACGGTGGAGGAGTGCATCAAGAACGGTACGACGCGCGCCAAGCTCGCGCCCGGCAATATTTTGCTCTGCCATCTCGACGCGAATCACAGCTGGGAAATTCTCGATGCTGTCCTGACCTACTACGAGGAGCAGGGCTACACCGTTCTGCCGATTTCCGCGCTGATTTACGCTACGGGCGGATCGCTGCCCCCGATGCCCTCCACCCGCGAGGCACTGCTCTACACCGACGACTACTGGCCGAACTGGCTGGCAGAACGCGGCATTGAGATTGAGACGAAGGAATAAGCAAGCAGGCTGTCCGAGAAAAACGGGCAGCCCGTTTTTGCAAAAGGTGGAATGCCGATGCACATCACTGACTGGAAAGAGAATTTTATCTCGAAGATGATTACGCGCGGGCGCAATTACTGGCGTGCCGGGGCAGTGAAAGACCTGCACTGCACGCAGGAGAAAATCACTGCTGATGTAGAAGGCACGCGGCTGTATCGGGTTGAGATTACGCTGGCAGACGATGCCGTGGCAACTCTGTCCTGCACCTGCCCTTTTGCGAAAGAGGGCGCAAACTGCAAGCATATGGCGGCGGTTCTCTTTGCGGCGACCCATCTGCCGGAATCGGAATTGCCCGCGCCGGAGTGGGAGAAGAAGCTGAACAGCCTGTCCGCTGAAACGCTTCGGGATTTTCTTCGTCCGCTGCTGAAAAAGGACGAAGCACTCCGAAATCGGCTGATGCTGTGCAAGGGAGACGAACCTGTCCGTGCGGATGAACGCCGCCTCAATTGGCAGCGCACCCTGACGCAGACGCTTCACGCCGCCGAACGCTATTCCGAAAACGAGTATGACGAATACGCGGAATATGACGAAGAAGAATATGACGAAGAAGAGGAATCACCCGTTCAGGAACTGCTGGAGCTGATGGATGCGGAATTGGCTGATTTGCTGACGCCGGAACATGTGATGCTGGCGTTTGAACTCGTTTGTGACACGGCAATGATGTTTGAATCCGCCGATGGAATTCTTGAACAGGAGGATATCGAAGACGCTTGCCGCGATGCATGGATGCGGATTCTTGCCATCGCAGCACCTGCCCAGCAGTCGGCAATGTACGAGTGGTTCGCCGCTGCATTCCGGACGTGGCAGCCGCTGCCGTATTTCACCGCGCCGCTGGCGTTCTTGTTTTCGTATCCGTGGAACGAAGCGATTCATCAGCGGAATCTTGCGCTGCTCGACGAGAAAATTGCCGAATGGAAGCCGAATGCGCAGGAACGCGGTGGAGGCGCGATGGTGAATCTGCTGAATCAGCGTGAAAAAACGATGCAACAGCTGCACGCTTCGCAGGAGGACATCATCAGCTTCTGGCATTCGCATTGGGATGTGCCGTATGCGCATGACCGGACACTGAAAACGCTGATGGCAGCGGAAAAGTGGACGGAAGCCATCGAGCAGGTCAAGGCGGATTTGCAGACGTTCGCCGGGGAATATATGCCATGCAAGCAGCGCCGCGAACAGCTGATTTTGCTCTATCAGCGCGCAAATCAGCCTGACCTTGCGCAGCGGGAGATTCGGCAGTACATTGAGCAGTACAATCAGTACAGCATGGAGCAGATTGATGCGCTTCGAGCGACGCTTCCCGCCGATGCGTGGCGCGACGAGGCGGAACGTGTGATGAAACTGCCGACGACAAGCACTATCCGCCTGCCCCTGCTGGCATCCATTGAGCAGTGGGAGCAACTGCTCCAGCGGATTCAGCAACATGGCAATTTTGAGGGACTGTGTACCTATTTTGACCCGCTGATGGCATGGGATTCCGCCCGCACGCTGGCACTCTACCGCAACATGGTGAATCGCGCTATGCAATCGGCTTCGTCGCGCGCCGCCTACTGCGAGATCATCCAACAGCTGGAACGCATGAAAGGCACCGACGAGGGAAGAAAGATAATTGCTGACCTTGCTGAACAGTGGCGCAGGGACTACAAGCGCAAGTGCGCACTGCTGGACGAATTGCAGAAAGCAGGATACTGACAAAAAATAGGCTGTCCGGGCAAAACGCTCGAACAGCCTGTCTTTTCTTACTTACTCCGCCGGGAACAGGAATCCAGCCGTCATTTCCAGATAGTTTTCGCCCGCGTAGTCCGGGAAAAGCTCATGCATCTTCGCGATGAAATCCGCCGTGAACGCTGCCGGTTGCAAGCGTCACGGTGGTGCAGGTCGGGGTGCTCACTTCCGCCAGCGCAGCGGACAGCAGCAGCAAAATCATCACCAGCAGGGAAATCAGTTTCCTCATGGGTTCCTCCAAGGTGGGTCGTTCGGGAAAAGGGGTTATCTTGTGGCCACGATGAAAGGATACACCATTTGTGCTATGGGCGCAAGTACGCACTTTTTTATTAGCGAGGCACTTTTTGGTGACTGGGGGGAGGATTCGCTGCGAGGGCAAAAGAAAAGCACCGATTCTATCGAATCGATGCTAATCTGGCGGAGAGTTAGGGATTTGAACCCTAGGTGGGGTATAAGCCCACACACGATTTCCAGTCGTGCGCCCTACACGAACAAGTGTTTGCAAACTGCCGAAGTATCGGGGAGGTGATCGGCGTAAAGGTCGGCAGTGAGGGCAAACGAAGCGTGACCAAGACACCCCTGCACGAGCTTCACGGGTTCGCCGCCGAGAACGGCGGCAGTCGCCACCGAGTGGCGCAAGCCGTGGAGGGTCACAGGCGGCAGAGAAAGCCGCTGCGTGACGCTGTGATGGTCTGTGTACACCTTGTGCATACTTCCCTCGTAGAAGAGCCCGGAGAGCGTCAGAGGGCGCATTCTGATGCAATCAAGCACGTTGTCAGGCAAAGCAATGCGCCTGTACGAGTGTTTCGACTTCAAGGGATGCAGTTCGCGGCTATCGCCGCGCTGGTGCTGTACGGTCAAAATGCCATCGGCAGACAAGTCAGCACGAGAAGCTGCGAGGGCTTCGCCGCGCCGAAGACCGCAACAGCAGAGCAGAAGCACAGTGGCGGAATCCATCAGCGCCGCCGCGTCCATGTAGCGGAGCAGTTCGGGCAGGGACAGCACCACCGCTTTTTGTGCATGGTGTACAACCTGTGGGCATGTGTCCTCGTCAAGGACACAATCTGTCAGGTGCAGCTTGCGCGCAACGAGAAGCGCGCGGGAAAGCATTACACGATCCAGCTGGGCGGCACGCGGATGCGTGCGCGCCACAGACTGGATCCAGCACAGGCAATCCAGCGGTGCAATGTCAATGACCCAAATTGAACCCAACGACGCAGGAAGAGCCCGTACAGCCCTATTATAGCACGCCTTTGTGCTGGGCGCAAGGGCAGAGGGTTCGACGTAGTATTCAAGCCAGACATCTAACCATTCGCCAAGAGTATAGTCCTTTCGCATATTCTTTTCCCCTCCCGTAGTAGTCAACGACTATGGAAGGAGTATACCACATGCAGAACTACAACTACAAGACATTAAACTATAACGACTATACGACAACTCGCAGTAGCAGTATCAGTACTAGTACTAGTACTAGTAAGGAAGAAACTGAAAAGCGGCTACTGACACCAGATACCCAAAAGTTAATTAAGGAAATCAAGCAGCTGTATCACGATGCAATCGGGAGCTATCCAACCGTCATCATCTGCAAGGCAATCATCAAGGACATCGAGGGCAAGGTTTACAGCATGGAACAGCTAGAATACGCCCTGCAGGAAACCGCATTCGCTCCGCGTCCATCATGGGCATATGCGGCGGCAATCCTGCGCCGACTACAAGCAGAGGACGGCTTGCCCTTCTAAGCCACCGAAGCAGCACCGTGGTGCCCGGAGTAGTCCCCGCCGTGCGCCACACTGCCCCTTTCACTTCCCAAGCAGTCCGCTTCCGCTGCTCCACGTCAGCCGCCACGCCGTGACAAAGCAACCCCGGCGCGCCCTCAGTCGGTCGGGGGCGGTTTCGGGTTGCCCAGCTTGAGCGTTCAGCGGCGGTAAAGCCAACTCAAGCTCGTCACTTCGCTTCGCTTCGTTCCTCGTTTCGCAAAACCTGGGTTTTCCGAAGAGTTGCACGCTTCGCTTTGCTTCGCTAACAACTCTTCAAGCCTTCGGCGTAAAACCAAGGTTTTACGAAAAGTTGTTTTACCACCGCCATAGTTGAGCGCCAGCGCGCCCCCTCCCTCCATCGGGCGCGCCGGGGTTGCCGCGGCAGTCCGTCGCCGTTGCTCTTTAGTTTGTGTGCCAGCGCCCGAAGTTGCTGACGATCCCGAAGGGGACGCCTGCCCGAAGTCGTCGGCATCCCGGCTGGGCACACCTCCACTGGCGGTTCGGGGAAGCAAACGGGGCGGCTCACTCGTTCGCCGCTTTTCCCCGTTTGCTTCCCCTCCCCGCACGTCAGGCGTAAGCCGTCATGTCGCTCCTCGGCTTCGCCTCGGTGCGGGTTTGTGCGCTGGGGGCGCGGCGCAAGCGCCGCAGCTGGTCAAGCCCGGAAAAACCCCCGTTTACCCAAGCGATTACCACGGAAATAGAGCCTAAAAGCGTGGCAAAGAGCGAAAAACCCACCGAAAGGAGAAAAAATGCGCCGTCCGACCGTAGAAAGACAGTATTACAGCGACGAAAAGCGCGGAACACCCGCGAAAGTCATCTGTACCCGCGAGGAAATCCGCGAAAGGTACGTTACCGCCATCGAGGTCATGCGAGAAACAGGGCTCAGCCGCTCCCGCGTCTTCGCCCTGGTCGCGCCGTGTCAGCGTTACGAGGTCACAGACGCCGCAAGCGGCGAAACCCGCCGCATGATGCGGCGGGTTGACGTAGAGAACGCGATATACTACAAGGGCTACCCGGGAAACCCTCTGTGGCACTCGTCGAGCTTCCAGCGCCGCATGATCATGCGCCGCTGGTACAAGGACGATGCAGGACTATCAAAACGCGAGGAAAAAAATTCACACACCCCTTGACAAGATACCAATTCAAGACTAAGATAAACCCGGAGGGCAAAAGAATGCCCGTCAGGTGTGCGATACCTGACGGGCAAGGAGTATACTGGCGGAGAGTTAGGGATTTGAACCCTAGGTGGGGTATAAGCCCACACACGATTTCCAGTCGTGCGCCTTAGACCACTCAGCCAACTCTCCATATGAAGCTCACATTGCGGCGGGTCATCCGCAACATTGATTATTATAGCGCAAATCGGGGCGTTTGTCAAGGGAATTTTCGTGATTTTTGCAAAAAATCCGCGCGAGTGAGGGCGCACGAAGAAAAAGGACTGTGAGCGGAGAAAAGTGCCCGCGCAGCAGTCCTTTTGCGGTTAAATCAGGAACATCCAGCCAAGCATTGATACCATCGCGGCAATATGCAGCGTGCCGACGATTTGCAGGGGGAACATGACGATGAAAATCGGGAGAATCGTGAACACGAGCGCCCAGATCGGGAAGCCAATCGCGCCGGTGATGATAGCAACCATCAGCGTGATGTAGAACGTAATCATTCCCAAAGAACACAGGCGCAGGGATGCGCCGCTGCCCATCAGGTCAAGCATCATGCCCTTGGCACACTCGTCCCGCCCGTATTTGAGGAACATGTACTCCGCCAGCCCGCACTTCAAGTGATACGCGGAGCTGACGATGCACGCGAACGTCGTGCCAGCGAACAGAATTGCGCCGTACACCGGGGCTTTCTGGTACGCATACGCCGCCAGTGCCGCGTATCCGCAGAACTCCAGCACGATGGCAAACACGCCCAGCACGCCCGAACGCATCGGCACACTTGGCAAAACGCCCTCCATCAGCTTCGCAGCATAGTCGCCATCCTTCAGCTTGCTGTAGTTGGCAAGTTTCAGCGTGCCGTTGGGGAAGATACTCAGGATGCGGTCGCAGTACATGTTGATGGCGTGGCCGACGATGCCCAGGGCAAGCAGGATGTACAGGATATTCATGCGCGTATGCCTCCCAATTGGTTAATTGCAACTAACCGCTTCGGTTTGGAGTATAGCACACGCACCAATCCCTGTCAAGGGCGGACAAATGGTTTCGGAAGATTTTCGTTACAGCCAGCCGAACGCGTGTGCCGCCGCACCGCCGATGCCGCAGAGTAGCATCACCAGAATCGGGTTCCATTTCTTCCAGCGCAGGACGAGGAACGCCGCGACCATCAGCACAATGCCGACGATGGACACGCCGCCGCCCGATTTCACCGCCGCGACCTGCACGATGCTCAGCGCCGCCGACGCAATCAGCGCGACGACCACGGGACGCAGCGCGCCCAGCACGTTCTGCATCGTCTGCCCGGAACGAAATCGCCCATACAAATAGGAAAGAAGCGTGACGAGAATCAGCGACGGCGTGATGCACCCGAACGTCGCGACAAGCGCCCCCGGTAGTCCGGCGCAGCGCATCCCGACGAATGTCGCGGAGTTGACCGCAATCGGGCCGGGGGTCATCTCGGCAATCGTCATTAGGTTCGTAAATTCTGGCATCGTCAGCCAGCCGTGCGATTCCACCACCAGCGACTGAATCAGCGGCATGGCAGCATATCCGCCGCCGACACTGAACAGCCCGATTTGGAAAAAGGCGAGGAACAGCACCATCATGCGGATACGCCCCCCTTTCGCGCCAGCAGCGCCCGGATAACGCCAATCGCCGCCGCGACGAGGATGACCACGATGACGTTGACGTGAAAGACGGCGGATGCCGCGAACGCGCCCGCCATCAGCAGCAGATTCAGCCAATCCTTCGACTGCACGACCTTGCCGCCAAGATTTGCCGTTACGTCGCAGATGACCGCCGCCACGCCCGACTGCATCCCCGTCAGCACCGCGCGCACCCATTCGTTCTCGGCGAACGCAGCGTACATCATGGAGATGATGCTGATGATGACAATCGGCGGCAGAATTGTCGCCAGCACCGCGACAATCAGCCCCGGAATTCCGGCGATGCGTCGCCCAACGAGGATGGCGCCGTTGACGGCAATCGCGCCCGGTGCGGTCTGCGCCAGGGCGGTCATGTCCAGCATTTCCTCTTCGGTCAGGTAATGCAGTTCATCAACGAATTTTTTCTTCATCAGCGACACGATGACGAATCCGCCGCCGAAAGTGAAGGTGCTGATGAGGAGCATGGAAGAAAAGAGCGTCCAAAGACGGTGCGCTTTGGATTCCTGCGGCATCAGGGTGGTCAGCTCCTTTTCTGAAATTGAGTTTATTCAATAAAATAGAATTTGTCTGCGGTGCGGAGGTTTCGCGTCTGCGGACGCGACAAGGGGGCAATAGAAACAGACGAAGTCTGCGATCGCCCCCTTGACCCCTTCGCAGCGCACTCCCATGTTACAGGTTTATTGTGTTGGCTGGGAAAACGATAGGGAAACTAACCATAAAACTTCCGATAAAATCCAAGGAACATGGGTGTGCAGCCCGAAGGGGTGGAGGGGGC
>OGMF01001265.1_pt1 | contig 25295 bp, 26 predicted proteins | sample 1572921 | NCBI WGS metagenome assembly OGMF01 (sample SAMEA2581919, study PRJEB24529) | metagenome | biome: Human gut stool | place: China | collected 2011 | reverse complement strand
TATGCAGGCATTCCGGGGTGACATCAAGGAGTTCGGTGGCAAGAAGATCGTCAAGCTGCTAGACTACGCGCCGGGTCTGGATGGTCTGCCCAAGTCCGATGTACTCAAGTTCTTGCTGGAAGATAACTGTTCCATTGTGGTGCGTCCCTCTGGCACTGAGCCGAAGCTGAAGACCTATATCTCCGTCAGTGCGGAGAATAAGGAAGCTGCTGAGAAGGTTGAGAAAGAGATCGCTAAGGCTGCGGAAAAGGTGCTCAATTAATACTGTCACTGTATAAACACAAGACCATGTGTTCCGCCACATGGCTACGGAGTCTAATTCACAGAGCATCTTGGTGGAGTTCTGGCTTTCGGAATAGGTGGCTTAATCATCATCTTCCACGCCACTCCATCCTATAAAAATTTCCTCTGCATCCTCCAGTTTTGACCAGTCGAGGCATTGCCCACATCGATGGCAGTACCCTTGGTATTCTCGCTCTATGCAGACATCGCACCTGGGACAGACGGAGAATATGTTTTTATCTCGATAGATGCGTACTGCGGTTACAGTTTTGGGTAGACGGTATGTAGGGGAGAGCAGTAGATCAAGGATGACGTGGGCAAGAGATGGCGTTGTTGGATGGTCCATCCATTCCTCGTCGTCAAAATCCGAATCATCTTCTTGTGGAACAGCATCGATTTTATGAAGGTAAGCACCTATTTTCGAGGAAATAGTTTTAAGGACTGCAAATTTCTTGGGCTGTGTTTTCATAGTAATCACCTCTGCATTTAAGCATAGATGATTATTTGACTGTGGTGTTGTATATTTGCTTGCTATCCTTGAAAAACACCGGTTTTTAGTATAATATAAGGCTGTGGGAGAGTTCTCACAGCTTTGCCGCTCGAAACTTTGCACACCTCTACGTGGTGGGCGGCAGGCAACACATGAGAATGTGGCTAAGATGCTGGAAGGAAAGATATGTAATACGCTAGGCATATGAATTCATTGTTAGATTTAGGCTGAAAGAATGCGCACTTACGGGCATCTTGAGTTCCTTATGGTAAAATTATGGCTAGAATATCAACACATGTGATTGAAACAAAATCAAAAGATTGTGTCAGAAGCAGAATAGATGGATTCGGAGATCGTGGAGATTATATTTATCGAGAACTTTCAGAACGAGATTATGGCATCGATGCCATAATTGAATGCTTTGAAGATGGAATTCCAACCGGGAAAATTGGATTTTTACAAATTAAAGGGACGAACAAAGAAATTACTCCTCTGCAGAATACCCCGGTGGTTTCATGCTATGGCGTGTCAACGTCAAATCTCTACTACGCAAAGCAGAATCGCATCCCGGTTATTCTTATATATGTGTCGTTGAAAGGCGAATGCCCGATGTACTATGCGGATTTGAGGGACATTACACAAGATATGGAGTTCAAAAAAGAATCTGAACGGGTAATTGTACACATTCCACAGGATAATATCACTTTTAATAATATTTCACCAATTTTAGATATTATTAACAGATATTATATATGAAAGCCCCAGTTGCCGTTGAAGGTGACCTGCCTACAAAAATGCCGTTACTTACCTGCCAAGATGAGTTGGAGAAGAAAAATATCCATAGAAAACGAGTGATAGAAAAATGGAAAAACTGCAATATGACAGCTTTTATAAGTTCATTGTTTCAGTAGGAGTTTTGCTCATGGTTGCACCTTTTTTTCTGCTACACTTTTGGATGTCAGGTACATATGATTTGGAAATCACACAGCAAGATTTAGAGGCTTTAGCACCGAGTGCAGCGGAACTTCTATCCATGAAATTGGACTGTGTGAATATGGTGCTATCAAAATTGCCGATAGCTCTTTTGACTATAGAAATCGTGGGAGTAGGATTATTTATATGGGGATGTCGTAAATGGTACTCAATTCAGAAATATTTGGACAGAATCTCTGAGCTTGACGTAAAGGAAAAAAACATCCGATTGAAACAGATGACACCTCAGGAAAAAATCCAGAAAATAACTGAAGAAGCTGAGGAAATGAAAGAAGCAGATAAGGCGGCAGATGCTATTGAGGAAAAAACAAAAGGAGAACGACATGTGGATAAGATTACTTTAGGTTTACAAGTAGAAAAACTCTATTTTGATAAATTAAAAAAGGAAATCGGAAGCAACTATCAGATTAGACAAGATGTGAAACTGGATAAATTTGAGTATGATATCATTGCGCGTTCTCGAGTAGATAATATCGATATCATCTATGAAATAAAATACTGGGACAAAGCTGTTTCGCAAACTTTATTGGAAAGAACTTGTGCGCGTATGGAAGCTGCAGAAGTGGTGTACGAAAACCTTATGCATAGAAATAAAAGAAGTGTTCTTGTTATCGTATCGAATGCAGCTGCTATTGAAAGAATGAAAAAACAGGGAGTAGAAACAACAGTAGTATATAAGTTCCGTATGGGAATTGAATTTGTTGAGAAAACCTCCTTAAGCTGAAGTAAGCACAATAGCCGTGTGGACAATGAACTCCAGAGGTTCACACGGTTATTTTTAGAAGCTACTATATAGTTTGTGACGGAAATGGAAAGGAGGAATATCCTGTGGCTAAGACACAAAGCTCCGGCCGCAAGCCAGCCAAGCCGGAGTACAGTGCAGAGAAGAATCTGACTGATTTGATGGACGCTGCCGTGGCTCTCTACAAGAACGACATGACCTTGCAAGCCATAGCGGAGAAACTCTCCTTGAACCCCATCAAGGTGCGCAAACTCCTCATCACGGCGGGAGTCTACCAGTCGGACATCGCCGATGCCGTGCAGCAGAAGTTCCAGTTCTTCCGAACAACACAGGACTACAAGACCGCCGTGTTCTCCACCATGGCAGTTCTGCATCTGTCCCGTCCCTCGGTGACCTCGTACCTCCCGTATGAAAAAGGCGTGTACTTCCCAGAGAACGCTGACGCGGCGAACATCAGCACTGGCGCGGAACGGCAGCGGCATTACCGGGTAGTTACCGCTTTGAAGAAGAATCCTTGCGAGGAAACGCTCTGGAACTGCATTGTTTCTTTCCGGGGATACCAGTTCAAAACGCTGTCGGGCTTGCTTTTTACCTACCAGCTGAAGAAGGGCAGGGGAGATGTATTCACTAAGGAGCTGTGGATCGACAGGCGGGAGAGCAGCAAGAGTCTTGCGTGGAGTTCTATCCTGCTGGCATATAAGAACATCGAAACAATCGGTGTGGTCGTGGACAGACCCAAGGCACTGGGAGACATCCGGGGCGTGTCCTACATTTATGGGATGTTCTACCGCTTTGGACTAATCGAAGTGCCGGACAAGGTCAAGGAGAAGATGAGGAGAGGAAGATAGACACCATTCCATATAGTTTGTGACGAAAATAAAAATGCCCTCCGTGATGAATCACAGAAGGCAGATGTTCAGTCCCAATCCTCGTTCCTCGCCCGGAGCAGGTCTTGAATCTCTTTCTCAGTAGCAGGACGGACGGCGGGATGGTCTTTGTATTCAGTCTTGCCGCAGTCGGGGCAGCGGTCGGAAAGTGACTCTGCCTCAAAGCAGTAGTGGCAGACATCGCAGAAATAGTAGATCACAGAATAAGCACTTCCTTATCAACGGATTGTTATAAATGATCTGGGTATTGCAGAACGGTCAGACATCATCCGGGTATTTCTCAATGCCGAGGTAATCTTCAACGCTGGTGATCTCGCAGATGTCATCGAAGGGAATGACAGCCGCCAACTCCTTTTCGATACCAACAGCTTTCTGTGCAACTTCCGGCATAATCTTCAGCTCACAGAAAACTGTGTCGAGCGTAACAACGGTGCCAGACACATCTTCATAGCGGCCAGACGTCTCATTGACACGGAGAAAATAACGGACAGTTATCTTCATGCCCTTTTTGACTTGCAGGAGCTTATCGGAGAGGTTGTTCTTTTCCTCATCGGACAGTTCAATCTTCTTGACCAGCAGTTTTGCTGCACCCTCGTTGGAGATTTCGTCATCGAAGCCTCGCAGGGCAGCGAATGGGCTGACAATTTTTGCCCGGTTGGTTATCGGCATCCGAGGATGCTTGTGAGGCGGTTTCGGCCGGGAGGCATGGAGGATGTCCGCATACTTCTGGGCGACGTTTCGCCCCTCTTTGGAATTTTTGAAGTCTGCCATAGAATCCTCCTTGCTGCATTATTTGGCCTTGTGGCCGCCGATCTGACCGTTCCGTTCTCGCATAGTGGCTCCTTCCAGATAGTTGATACCCTTCAGAACAGCGTTTTTTCCGAACTTCTTCTTGATACCGAGCATGGTCGCCTGTAGCGATTTCTCCCGCTCCAGCTTGCTGGTGTCAGTGAACAGATCCACTTGCAAGATGCCCTGATCCTTGACCACACGGTTTGCTGCGATTGTTATTCTCCGCACAGTCAGATTTCTGTTGGCAATGCGGTCGAACAGTTCTGTGGTAGCGGCCATCAGTTGGCTGCTGAGATTGGTTGGGTTGTCCAGTCGTGTACTGCCGTGGGCACCCTTCGGAACAGTGCGGCCGTAGTGATCGATGTGGACAGGACCGTGATAGATGGCCTTGTCGCAGTTTTCCCGGTCATAGCCGATGTCCAGTGTCAGGCTGTCCGTGACCAGTCCCTTGTCCGTGAGCTGGAATACCAGACTGTCGGTCATCTCCTGGACGATGATTCGAGCCTTGTCATAAGGATAAGGGCAGGAGAGAACCTGACCTTCGGACAGGCTGTTGGTTTCCGGGCGATAGGCGGTGATCTCCTTCATCCCGCAGGGTTCCAGCCCCCAGGCATGGTCGATGAGAATCTCAGCATCTATGCCGAACTCCTTATATAGTATCTCTGGGAAGTGAATGCTGGCTCTTGCCAGTTCACCCATCGTATGGATGCCATGCTTTTCCAGTCTGCGGACGGTGCCCAGACCAGTTTGCCAGAAGTCCGTGAGAGGCTTGTGATCCCAGAGCAGATATCGGAAGGATTCTTCGTCAAGCTCTGCGATGCGGACGCCGTCCTTGTCCGGGGCAGCGTGCTTGGCAGTGATGTCCATTGCCAGCTTTGCCAGGTATAGATTGGTGCCGATCCCGGCGGTGGCGGTGATGCCGGTGGTGTACAATACCTCCCGGATCATGGTCATGGCGAGGTCGTGGGCAGACATTTTATAATGCGTAAGGTATGCGGTGGCATCGATGAACACCTCATCGATAGAATACACCACAATGTCCTCCGGGGCAATATACTTGAGATAGATGCCGTAAATCTGCCGTGAAATCTTCTCATAATACGCCATCCGAGGCGGCGCTACCAGATAGGATACCTCAAGAGAGGGGTCTGCTGCAAGGGTGGTGGCATCGTAGGACGCAGCCGAAAGAGAGGGAACACCGTCTTTGTACACAGCGGTCTTGTTCCGGATGGCATCTCGCAAACGACCGTTGTTGACCTCTTTGACACGCTGCACGACCTCGAACAGTCGAGCCCGACCGGGAATGCCGTAGGACTTCAAGGATGGGGACACAGCCAAGCAGATGGTTTTCTCCGTGCGGCTGGAATCGGCCACGACCAGATTGGTGGTCAGCGGATCGAGATGCCGTGCGGCGCATTCTGCCGAGGCATAATACGACTTGAGGTCTATTGCCAGATATGTGCGCTGCGCCATGCTGTGTCACTCCCTTTCCGTGGTGGATTTCGCAATGTTATTTGCTTGCTTTTTCGAGTTCCTTGATTTTTTCCTTAAGAGAATCGATTTCCTGCGTTTGCCGATGGAAAATCTCGCGGTTAGCTTGCTCGTTCTTGTTATAGACCAGAGCAAGAAACACCAGAGCCAGACGAAGTTCCTCGTCTGGAATGATCTTGCAGGCTTTAATCATTTCATCTTGGTCGGTAATCTCGGCGAGTGTACTCAGTTTCTCAAAGATGGTCATTGATAAAACCTTTTTGTTGGATGAGCTTATTGTGCCGTCCGCTCCACATACCAGCGGCCAAGCCGTCCGGTGAAGCGAGGGTCGATGTGTTCAAAGAACAGGTGCTTCTCCCGTCCTTGAATCAGGACAGTGAAACAGTCGCCATTGCAGTCGTTGTCTGCGGTTCCTGCCGGCCGAAAGTCCCGGACAGTTTCGATAGGGAATGTCCTTCCGTCCGCCCAAGTGATGGATGTTGGCTGCATATAGCCAGTTGAATCAAACTCCGAGGCGACCTTTACATAGACACGCTCGATCTTGTTTCGTTTGGGTATCGCCATGTGGGTAACCTCCGATCCTCAGTGCTTAGCCCGCAGGAAGCGGTTGTCGATATCAACGGGCAGTTGGAGGTGCTCACCCCGGCGGATCAGGCTGTACATCTTAAACGCAAAAAAAGGAGCTGGAATGCAGAGTTCTTTGGCAACGCTGAAAAAGTCGGTGTTGCCGGAGTGAATCAGATCCAGCACCTCCTCATCATCCAGTAACAGATCGGCGGCGAAGAAATTGGCCTCTCTTTCCAGTCTGCCGGTGGCCTGATAAATGTCGAAATCCTGCATGGCTTGACAGCGCAGATGATTCGAGTGTTCAAAGATATGACCCAGTTCGTGGCCGGCAATGACACGCTGTTCCTCGTAGGGAAGATGAGGATTGACTGCTATGTATCGGACACGATTTACAATTGTAGCGTAGCCACGCAGACCATCCGTATCGAGTGACCTGGTCGACCAGAGCTTTGTGTTGGGCAGCGCATCAATCAACTCAAAAGGGTCTCGGGTACCATATTTCTGGATCAGTTTTTGAGTATCGTCAAAGGTTTGAAGTTGTGTCATTCTTTCACCAACTTTCTGGCAGAAGATCAGGTGCCGTTATCTTCGGCATTCTTCCGGTATTTCTTCGGCGTGAACTTTTCACGTGCCACCTTTTTGGAATCCATAAAGATCCGCTGCATTTCAATGGCAAACGCCTTCTGATCTTCCTCCGAAAGAGAACCGCCAGCGAATAGCTCACGAGTCTGGCTAAGAATCTCGCTGGCCTGTGCCTGACCGCGCCGCCCGTAGAGGGAGCCTACCTCGGTCATAAACTCCTCATTTTCGGTCATCAGATAATTGACATCCGTTTCAAGTAGTTCGGCCAGCTTGGCATACATATCGCGAGTGCGGGGATAGGTGGTACCGGCCTCATAACCGCCAATGGTACGGCGGGTTACGCCCATCTGCTTCGCAAGTTCCTCCTGAGACCATCCCTTTTGTGTGCGGAGGTCTTTTAGTTTTTCCCCGAAGTTCATTGCTAGTGCTCCTTTCCCTAGATGATGTTTTCCCTGGATGTTTGCTCTAAATGTGTTATTGACAAGAGTTAAGAGCGTCGCTATAAGCGAAATGGGAAAACTGATTTCGCATTTATTATATCAATGGGAAAATAACCTGTCAAGAGGTTTGCGTTATAATGAGAAGTTTATTTTCTCATAGCTTGCAAAAGAAGAAACAGCGAAGAGGCTGATAGAAAACGAGTGGGCGAGGAATTGGAGCGCTTTTCGCATGATATGGGACCGGTTGTCCGTATGGCTCGACCGGAAAATCCCAATGAAATAGATGAATATGTGAATCCGTTCTGCACAGAACTGGACGAGAGCGGATCATTTCAGAGTTACTGTATCGGGCACTTTGAGCACGAGTGGTTGGATGCGCTGAGTCAAATGATCGCAGAGGGGCGAGTACCGATTACGGATGCACCGAGGGTGGATGATCCAACAGAGCTGCGCCACATGGATAGCGGATACATTCATAGGATGGACTTTTCACGTCCGGATCGGGGGCACTTCTATGCGGATGCCATCGTATAATGAAGCCAACGGATTAGAAAAGATTCTGCCGCAGACATTGACGTACACTTAAAGCAAAGTGTCAAAACTTATTTTGCTGTGAGCGCGGACACACTTATGAGCAGGCGATGGACAGATTGACGGTGTCTTTTGCCAGGCCGCGATAAAACTGCCAATTAAAATTATAACGAGGTATCCTCCATTTTTAGAATGGAAAACTTATACCATAAAACAATGAAGATAGGTGGTTATGCTGCCGTTGCCCCTTTGACTGACCATCAATTACTGGAAAATGCGGTTCATCTCATCCTGCTTCCACTCCCAGCAGGTATGCACATAACGCTTTAATGTAATGTCCGAGCTGGCATGCCCCAACAGTTCACTCAACGTTTTTATGTTGCAACCTGCTTGCAGGCAGGTCGTTGCAAAAGTATGTCTCAGAGCATGCGGATTCACTACCGTGACGCCAGCATTTTTTAAATAGCAGCGCAAGCTTTTCCGGTAGCAACGAGGCTCAACAGGTTTGGATTCATTGCCCGACAAAAACCAGGCTTTGCAGCTTTCTTTCTGCTGCAACTGCTTAAGCATACCCAAAATGCCGTGAGGAATCGGGATTTTTCTCTCGGAGCTTCGCGTTTTTGGCGATTGAATGACAACCCTCGTCTGGCCTGTTCCCACATAAATTCGTTTTACTGTCCGTTCAATGGATAAAACGCCATGTTCTAAATCAAAGTCGGCCCACTGTAGGCCGCAGACTTCACCTATGCGCAGTCCCATCTGCATCATGAGCAGTGCACCAAGTTTCCGAGTAGTTGGGGCAAATTCAACATAGCTCTGCAAGTATTGCTGTTCAGATTTGCTGAGCGTAGCAGGCGTAGCCATAGATGGTTTTGTCATCTTAACGTCAATCTCAAGTGACCGCATAAGGTGCAAGTGTGCTGCATATCGGCAAATGCGGCGTACAAGCACAAGACATTCGCGCGCCATAGTAGCCCCTAATGGTTTGTGGCTGTTGTCTGTTGGCGTGATAATCTCAAGCAACGACCTTTCTAAGGTATATTCATCCAACTCTTGCACACGATAGTCGCCAAGTACAGGAATTATGTAATGCTTCAAAGTATACTGATAATGTGTAATGGTCGACGCTTTGACCCCTAAAGAAATGGAGCCTTCCCAATTATGAGAAAGCTCCTGAAATGTTGGATTCTGTTCCGACAGTGCGCTGGCTCTGACCTCGGCCTTGCGCACTGTCATTTTCTTTTTTACATCTATATAAGTGTGGCCATATACATATCCCCAAATTGCTGTTCGATCAGGCTTGCGGCCCTTGATATATCGACCCTCCCAACGACCATCTTTACGCTTACGAATGTTCTCTCCTCGTCTTGCCATGTGAAACCTCCCCCATACTAAGTCGTAATTTGATAACGATTGTCACATATTGGTTGCTTTGCTGACAAAAAAATCTTGTATATCTGGTGAAATTGACAATTTCAAATCCGGTATAATTAAATATTACATGATTTGTTGAAAAATGTCGGCTTATGTGTTATTATACTATAAAGGGTTATACATATATAAACAAAAAGCGAGGTATCCTCCATTCTAAAAATGGAAGACACCTTGCGAGGAAGTGAGGTGGGCAATATGGCGCTGGATCTGTATGAGCATAATGCGAATGCTTACATGGCCGCGTGCGAGATGATGGACAAATACGGCAAAGCTGCTATTGTTCACCCCACAGGTACGGGTAAGAGTTATATCGCGTTCAAATTCATTGAAGCTCATCCAAATGAAGTGATTATCTGGCTTTCACCCAGTGAGTACATCTTCAAGACTCAGCGGGAGAGCTTACTGCGCCAAGACCAGGACTTCCCACTTCAAAATGTACGCTTTTATACGTATGCCAAGCTGATGTGCAGTACACCGGAGCAGCTTGACCAGATAGCTGAACAGAACCCCACCTACATTATACTGGATGAGTTTCATCGAATTGGTGCGGAATTTTGGGGCGAGAGCACGCAAAAGCTGTTGTCTCTCTGCCCACGTTCAAAGCTGCTGGGTTTGACCGCTACCAATGTGCGTTACCTCGATAATAACCGCGACATGGCCGAGGAACTGTTCAATGGTCATGTTGCATCTGAAATGACCCTGGGCGAGGCAATCGTCCGGGGAATTTTGCCTGCCCCGAAATATGTGACCACGGTTTTTAAATACCAGCAGGACTTGGCGCGGTATCAGTCGCGAGTTGACAATCTGCGCAGCCCGGGCATTCAGGACGTGAACCAGAAATATCTGGACGCCCTAAAGCGCGCCTTGGAGCAGGCAGACGGACTGGACAAGATTCTTGCCCGTCACATCACCAATAAAAGCGGCAAGTACATCGTGTTCTGCTCCGGCAAGGAGCACATGGACGAGATGATTTCCCATGTGCCGGAATGGTTCGCGGCTATTGATACCGAACCAACCGTTTACAAAGCACTGTCGGATGACCCCGCCACAGATAAAGCCTTTGCGGCCTTTAAAGCAGACAACAGCAAGCACTTAAAGCTACTGTTCTGTATTGATATGCTCAACGAGGGTGTCCATGTTGAGGGTATCTCGGGTGTTATTCTGTTCCGCCCGACGATTTCACCCATCATCTATAAGCAGCAGATTGGCCGCGCTCTGACAGCAGGGGATAGCGCGACACCGCTTGTTTTGGATGTCGTCAATAACTTTGAGGGACTGTCCAGCATCAGCGGCCTGCAAAACGAGATGACTGCCGCCGTGCAACGTCTCTACGCCAACGGTGAGAGTGATAAGGTCGTGACTGACCGTTTTGAGGTTGTGGAGCAGGTCCATGACTGCCGCGTGCTGTTTGAACAGTTGCAAAGCAGTCTGTCATCGACCTGGGATCACTATTTTTCCGAGGCTAGCATTTACTATGCCGAACACGGCAACCTGGACATTCCGCGGCGCTACAAGACGCCCATGGGTTTGAGCCTTGGCGCATGGCTGCAAATTCAGCGGCAGGTTCGCAGCGGCAAGCGTGCCGGAAGCCTGACACGGCAGCAGATTGAACGCTTGGACAGTATAGGCATGCGCTGGGACAACTACAGCGACTTGGCCTGGACAAAAGGCTATGAAGAAGCCACGCAATATTACGCCAAGCACGGCAACCTCATGGTGCCTGTAGAATGGAAAACAAAAGATGAGTTCCCGCTGGGAAACTGGATTTCCAACAAGCGCACTGAAAAAGCCGCTGGCAGACTGGACGCGGAGAAGGTGAGCCGATTGGAGAGCATTGGTATGGTCTGGGATGCCTTCAGCGAAAAGTGGGAGCAGGGCTTTGCTGCAGCGGCAAAGTATTATGCCGACCACGGCAATTTAGTCGTGCCTGTGTCCTACACCACAAAGGACGGGCTACGTTTGGGGGTCTGGGTCAGAAACCAGAAACAAACTTATGCCAACGGAACGTTGCAGTCTGAAAAGGTCGAACGGCTGGAAAGCATTGGAATTCTTTGGGAGCAAAGCAACTTCGACTTCAAGTGGAACGAAGCTTACGAAGCGGCCAAATTGTATTTTGAGGAAAACGGCAGCCTGAATGTGCCCATCGGCTATACAACCCCTGACGGTATAGCTTTGGGCAAGTGGGTGGCCCGCCAGCAGTATGCCTACAAAAGCCCGAACAATAGCAATTGCAAACTGACGCCGACGAGGGTTACCTTGCTGGAAAAGATCGGTATGCAGTGGGAAAAGCCTAACCCGTGGCAGCATAAGTACAATTTAGCGTGGGATTATCTGCAAATGCACGGCAACCTGCAAATCCCGGCCAAATATAAAACAGCGGACGGCATCTGGCTGGGCCGCTGGTTGTATGACCAAAAGGCTTTACTGCGCAAGCAGTCACCCCGGCTAAGCGCCGAACAGACAAATAAATTGCGGAAACTGCTGGATGAGGACACGGCAGGTAAAGCATGCTGAAAAGATTGAGGAGAAATCATGACGAGGTTTAGACACGACCTGATTTTGCGGCTTGTAAAAATCATGGATGCAGTGCTGGTGACAATACCGTTTGCACTGTGCTGGTATTTGTACTATGCAAAACACATTGCATCGCCGTTTTACGCAAAAGGTGATTACTTGGTGGTGGCACTGTTCTTTGTGCTTTTCATCATGTTTGGTCGCGTGTACGACGCATTTCTAATGTCGATGTACCGCATATCCGAAATCGTCTATGCGCAGTTTCTGGCGGCGGCAGTCAGCGACTTTATTATGTACGTCGTTATCTGGTTGTTGAGCAAGCATCTGCCCAACATCCTGCCAGGTGTGGCAGCATTGGTTGGACAGCTGGTTCTGGCGGCAATCTGGGCTCGCAGCGCACACCACGCGTACTTTAAGACCTTCCCGCCGCAGGCTACTGCTGTAATCTATGACACGCGCCAAGGTCTGGAAAAGCTGATTGGCCAGTATGGCTTGGATGGCAAGTACAAGGTCGTAGCGACGGCCACGGCAGCAGAGTGTATTGAAAATTTGTCTATGTTGGACGGCATCAACACGGTGTTTATCAGCGGCGTCCACAGCCATGACCGCAACATTATTTTGAAGTATTGCGTCGAAAACAACATCACGATGTTTGTGATTCCCCGCATTGGCGACACGATCATGTCCGGTGCGCACCACATGCACATGTTCCATCTGCCGATGCTCCGTGTGGGCCGCTACAATCCGCAGCCGGAGTACCTTTTTATCAAGCGTTTGCTGGATATTGTGATTTCTGCTGCTGCACTGATTATTTTGAGCCCAATCTTTTTGGTGACGGCCATTGCCATTAAGGCAACGGATCACGGACCTGTGTTTTACAAGCAGACTCGTTTGACCAAGGATGGAAAAGAATTCGGTATTTTGAAATTCCGCAGCATGCGCGTTGATGCCGAAAAAGACGGTGTGGCCCGTCTTTCCAGCGGTGAGCACGATGACCGTATCACACCCGTCGGAAAGGTGATCCGGGCCTGCCGCGTGGATGAATTGCCACAGCTTATCAATATACTACGAGGCGAGTTAAGCATTGTGGGGCCTCGTCCAGAGCGTCCTGAAATTGCAGCTCAGTACTGTGAAGAAATGCCGGAGTTTGCACTGCGCCTGCAGGCCAAGGCTGGTCTGACTGGCTATGCCCAGGTTTATGGTAAATACAACACCACGCCTTATGACAAGCTGACGATGGATCTAATGTACATAGCGCATCCGAGTATTATTGAGGATTTGAAAATCATGTTTGCTACAGTAAAAATTTTGTTTACGCCAGAAAGTACGGAGGGTGTCAGTGAGGGGCAGACCACTGCTATGGGGATAGAAGGTTGAAGAAAGGATCAGTCTAATGAAAAAAGCTGTAATGCTGATTAATGATACGACCTATGCGTTCAATTTACGCAGTGCGATTATTGAGAAGTTGATAAGTGAAAATTTTGAAGTAGTAGTTGTCGGTCAGCTGTTGAAGCATCAGGATAAGCTGAAAGCTATGGGGGCAAGCCTGATCGGTGTAGAAAATCGTCGCCACGGAACAAATCCTTTTTCAGACTTGCAGCTGATGAACACATATAAAAAGATTCTGAAAACTGAAAGGCCCGATGTAGTACTTTCTTACAATATTAAACCTAACGTTTATGGCGGTATGGTGTGTCAACAGTTAAAGATTCCATACCTGCCAAATGTAACGGGCTTAGGTACCCCCGTAGAAAACCCGGGTCCCTTGCAGAAATTGACAACGCGTTTGTACAAGGTCGGTGTGGCCGGGGCCAACTGCATCTTCTTCCAGAACAGTGAAAATCAGGCATTCTTCGAGAACCACCGCATGATGCCAAAGCGTGCAAAAGTTCGGTTGCTGCCCGGATCGGGGGTAGACCTTGATGCACATCCTGCTTTTGAATATCCGGAAGGGGACACGATTCACTTTCAGTACACGTCAAGAATCCTAAAGGAAAAGGGAATAGACCTGTATCTGGCAGCGGCAAAAGCAGTCCACGAAAAGTATCCCAACACGGTGTTTCATATATGCGGCGGCTGCGATGATGAACGTTACATACAAATTTTAAAAGAGACCCAGGCCGCGGGCTATATCGTTTACCATGGCCAACAAAAAGATATGACGTCGTTTCTGAAACAGGCTGCCTGCATCGTACATCCTTCTTATTACCCGGAGGGCATGAGCAACGTCCTGCTGGAAGGCGCAGCTAGTGCGCGGCCTATCATTGCCACAGACCGTGCGGGATGCCGCGAAACAGTGGAAGACGGTGTGACCGGCTTCCTAATCCCCATTAAAGATGAGCAGGCGCTGATTGAAGCACTGGAAAAATTTATGCAGATGACGCCGCAGCAGCGCAAAGCCATGGGCCTTGCAGGCCGAGCCAAGATGGAACGTGAGTTTGACCGCAGACTGGTCGTGCAGGCCTATTGGGAAGAAATTCAAGCGGCTATGGAGACAGAGAAATGGATTACAAAAAAATAATCAAAAGCCGAGCTGTTCGTATCAATATCATGAAAGCTCTAAGTTTTGTTCCGGATAAAACCATGCTGGAAATTCAATATTGGATCAAAATGGGCCGAAAACTGAATCTGAAAAATCCGCAGCGTTATACTGAAAAACTGCAATGGTACAAACTTTATTACCGTGACCCACTGATGGCACAGTGTGTTGACAAATATGAAGTGCGTAAGTATGTGGAAAGCTGCGGGCTAGGGGATACCTTGAATGAGTGCATAGGTGTATACAACAGCCCGGATGAAATTGATTTTGATACACTTCCAAACCAGTTTGTTTTAAAAGATACTCTGGGCGGTGGCGGAAACGGTGTAATTATCTGTAAGGACAAATCGGCCCTGGATATTCCAAGAGCAGTAGATACTATGCGTGATTGGGTAAAGCCAGCATCCGGAAAGCATCCTGGGCGTGAATGGGTTTACGATTGTGGAAAAAATAGAATCGTAGCCGAAAGGTATATTCCGTCGGACCCGGAAAAAGGTGGTTTGATTGACTATAAGTTCTTTTACTTCAATGGTAAGCTTGCCTATGTGTATGGAATAGCGGATCGAAAGCTTGGTCAAAGATCAGGGTTTGGTATATTTTCGCCCGACTTTGAACTCCTGCCGTACACACGCTTGGACGAAAAACCTTTGGAGCGGACGCTGAAAAAACCTGCAAATTACGAGCAGCTTAAAGGGGTGGCGGAAAAATTAGCCGCGCCGTTTCCGCATGCCCGCATTGATCTGTATGATCAAGATGGAAAAATTCTGTTTGGCGAAATCACGTTCTTTGATGGCAGCGGATATATGAAGTTTGACCCGGATGAATTTGACTTTATGATGGGGAGCAAATTTGAACTGCCTGAGAAAGGAGTATGTAATGTCTAAAGTTGTTATAGAGCACATGAATGGTATACATTACCCTCTCCCAGATGATAACTTCAATCCTGACAAATGCTACCCGGAATATCCGTTTGGCAGCAAGGAAATTAGCACAAAGCCAAACAATGCTTACGAACTGGTGCGAAACTGCCTTGCCGATATGGGCTTGGATGAGGAACATCGTGGTACGGAGCATTGGAATCCGCTGGGAGCTTATATTAAGCCTGGCGATTTTGTTGTCATTAAGCCGAATCTTGTTATGCATGTGAATGAAAATAAGCATGCGTCCGAAAATGCGTTTGAATGCCTGATTACAAATCCCGCATGTATTCGTGCAATTTGCGACTACTGTATTATTGCGCTTAATGGATCAGGCCGACTAATGATTGGTGACGCACCTATGCAGGGATGCGATTTTGATGCACTGTTAAAAAAGAGTAGCCTGCCAAAAGTGATTGATTTCTATAAGGGCCGGGGCATAACGGTAGAACTCAAGGACTTCCGCCAGTATCAGTCTAAATTCAATGCCAACAAAGTGATTGTGGACAAGAAATATAACGATACCCAGGGAATCGTTGTTCATATGGGAGCCAAATCCCAGCATATGGGTTCCAATTCAAACGGCATTTATCAGGTCAGTGATTACGATAAAGCAGACACGGCTGCTTTTCACCATGATGCTGTACATGATTATGAAATCAATCGCGACATTTTGCAGGCAGATGTAGTCATCAATTTATGCAAGCCTAAAACGCACCGTCTGGCAGGAATTACAGCAGCCATGAAGAACATGGTAGGTATTACCTACAATAAGGCATGTCTGCCTCATCGCTCTGCCGGTTCAGTAGAGGAGCGTGGTGACGCGTATCAGCATAAAAGCTTCTTGAAACGTGTTGCCGACGACGCGCTGACGCGCAAGATTCGCGCTGAAAATGCAGGAAACTTTGGCTATGCAACGTTGCTCCGCTATGTGTATGGTATTTCGCTGGTTTTAGCCAGAAAATTCGGCAAGGACACCTATTATATTGGGAGTTGGTACGGAAATGATACGATATGGAGAACAATTTGTGACCTGAATTATATCATTCGCCATGCGGATAAAAGCGGAGTCCTACATGACGAGCCGCAGCGTCAGATGCTGAATTTTGGCGATATGATTATCGCGGGTGAAAAGAACGGACCGGTTAGCCCGTCGCCCAAAATGCTGGGTGTAGTGATTGCAAGTGAAGATCCGGCGGCATTTGATGTCACGCTTTGTAAGCTGATGGGATTCCCCTTCGAGAAAATTCCCTTGGCAAGGAATTTGATAACGGGGAAAACGATTATTCCCTATACGACACCAGAAGTCATTATAAACGGAACAAACTCCGTGTCCTTGGACAACATAAAATTTCCGGAAGAATGGAAATTTGAACCACATGATGCGTGGAAATAAAACTACAACGGAAAGACAAGACTAAGCCGTTGCAGTAGCCAATTTTTAGGAGAGCAAATGCGTAAAGTTGAAATATTGATGTCTACCTATAACGGGGAAAAATTTGTTGAGGCACAGATAAAATCAATCGTGCAACAAAAAAATGTTGATATACATCTAACAATTCGGGATGACGGCTCGAAAGATGATACGATTTCCATAATCAAAATGCAGCAAAAGAAGTATCCAGATAGGATTGCTCTTGTCGAGGGCGAAAACGTTGGATATCGAAAGAGTTTCTTACGTTTACTCGACTTTGCGATAGACGCGGATTATTACGGATTTGCCGATCAAGATGATTTATGGAAAGAGGAAAAAATCTCTAGAGCTGTTGAATGTCTTGAAAACGCAGAAAAACCTATTTGCTTATATGTAGGGAGCTTAGAAATCGTAGATTCAAACTTGCAAGAGATTGACGCCAAAGATATATCATCTATTCCCAATACCCTAGGAAGTTTATTTACTAGAAATCGTTTTGCTGGATGTACATTCCTGTTTTCAAGGACATGTAAAGAACTTGCGCAAAAATTCTCAAAACTAAATTACCCACAGAATCAAATGTCAGACCATGATTTCCTAGTCGCGGCCTGCGCCTATTCATGTGGAACTGTTATTTTAGACAGTCAGAAAAATATTCTTCATATCAGGCATAGTAGTAGCGTTACCTCAGGTGGCAATGGCTTAAAGAAAAGATTCCAGACTGAGTGGAACTACGTGTTTAATAGGCGTAATGTTCAGTCTACTTTGGCAAAGGAATTGCTTGAAAAATGTAGCGACAAAATGCCTATAGGAAAAGAACAATTACTATCTGAAATAGCGAGTTATCAGCATAATCCACGAACAAAACTACGATTACTGTTTGATTCTGACATGAACTGTGGAACATTTGTGTGCAATTTGGAATGTAAATTGAAGGTACTTTTAAACAGTTACTGAAAAGGAGTGTGAACCAAATGGGGAACGCAAGCAAAAGTTCCTACAGACGCAGACTGCCCGATGAGTATGAGTTCTCTGCGCCAGAAGAGTATCTCAACCGCATGGGGGCTGAAAAGAAAATCGAAAACGAATACCGCAACGATTTCATGCGTGACCGTGATCGCGTTCTGTACAGCAGTGCGTTCCGCCGTATGGCCGGCAAAACGCAAATCTATCTTACTGGAACTGACGACCATTGCCGTAACCGTCTGACGCATACGTTGGAAGTATCCCAAATTGCCCGGACGATTGCCAAAGCTTTACGCCTGGATGAAAATCTGACAGAAGCTATTGCACTTGCGCATGATCTGGGGCACATGCCATTTGGCCACGCAGGAGAGCAGCGCCTCCACGAAATCATGACGTTCAATAGTCCAATCAATAATAAAGGCAGTATTACAGAATCTCCTTTCCGTAAAATCTCGGATAGAGAATACGCCGGTTCTTTTGGATTCAAGCATAATCTGCAGGGCGTCCGAGTCACGGCTAAGTTGGAGGACGCTTACGGCGATTTTGGATTGAATCTAACAAACTATACTCTGTGGGGGATTGCGCATCACTCCAATATGGAATACCGTAAGGGAACGTTCAAAAACATGTCGGAAGCCCCTGATTATTTGCAATGCTTTGAAAAGTACATGTGCCATGGTGATGGAATCCACGAAGCATGGTCTTTTGAAGCCTTTGTAGTGCGCGAAGCCGATGAGATTGCGCAATGGCACCACGATATGGAAGACGCATTGTATAGTCGTGCAATGACGCCTAAAGGCGTTTGCTCTGCGATTCAAAATCAGTTGGAGCCTTTCTTGAATGATGAAGAAAGCGCAGAATTGGAGAAAATCAAAAAGAGTTTTGAGTATGTTGCGGCACAATCCCGTGTTGACAAAAAGGTTCTTGCAACTCTGTCCCATACAGTTGTAGATGCTCTTGTGACTCGTCTAGTTTTGGCTTCTCGTCAGAACTTACAATATTTATGGGAACACTATGTGCTCGATGATTCTAAATATAAACGCGGCAATGCATATCTCTTTTTCCAAAACAACTGCCACAAGCCGATGCCGGGCAGCAATAACATTGTTATCGAAAAAGCTATCGGCTACCAGGTATTCAGCCAGACAGATAAAGGAATCCAAGCGTCGCTTCGTGGGTATCCCAGTACGATCCGCACACATATTCACCACTCCAAAGAAGTGGAGTGCATGAATGCTAAAGGACAGTATATTATTAAAAAGCTCTTTGAGGCATACTCCAGCCATCCTCAGCAGCTGCCAACCAGCGTAATCATTCGATTCCTTAAGGACATTGGCAAAGAGGAAGAATTGCTGAAAGCAGAAAAAGACGGTATTGGGGCTGTACGGACAATGTTTGATAAAGAGATTGAAGCCCGCAGTGAAGGAAAGTATGACAAAGAGCGGGACATTTGCCTGATGCGCAACATCTGTGACCATATTGCAAGTATGACAGACCGTTATGCGTTAAAAGAATATGAAAAGCTGTACGGTTAAAAGTTAAACATAGGAACAATGAAAATGAAAATTTTGATTTCCGCCTTTACTTATTGGCCGGCTATAGACGGCGTGCAAAATGTAACACAATATCAGGCTGAGGGACTGGCGGCGCGCGGTCATGATGTGACCGTTCTGACTGGCTTCCTTCCAGACAAAGATGTTCCGGAAGAAGAAAATCACAACGGGGTACACATCCGCCGCTTTCGTGCCGATACAGACAACATGCTCCATCACGGTGACAAGGCGGCCTATCAAAGGCTGTTGGCGGAGTATGCTGCGAAAGTGGACATAATCATGACAGTCTGCCCCGAAAGCTGGTGCACAGACTGGGCCATCCCTCTGGCCGGGCAACTGGATTGCGCTATGGTAATGATGACTCACGGCATCCATGATTTCCGCTGGTCGACCTTCAAGGACAAAAGCGCTTATGGTCTTGTGCGCAAGGTGTGGGGTGACTTACGCTGGCCGCCGTTTTTTGCGAGAAATTGGGAACATATCCGCCGCTATGACGCGGTTATCCAGCTGCATGAAAAAGACTTTGCTGCGCTATATTTTGAAAAGCACGGTGTGAAAGACCAAAAGGTCCTTTACAATGCGGTGGATGATGCTTTCTTTGCGGACGACGTTAAAAAAGAAAAACAAATCATTAACGTCGGTACATATTGTAAAGGAAAAGACCAAATAAAAGCATTGGAAGCATTTTATGTTGCACAATTGCCGGAGTACAGGCTTGTGCTGATTGGAAGTGCCGCTAACGATTACTATAAGCTTTTGAAAAAGCGTAAAGCAGAGTTAGAACAGACCTACGGTCAGCGGGATGTAGAGATTTTGGCGGCGATTTCCCGTGAAGAGACAATTCGGCTTGTAAAGCAGTCGCAGGTCTATTTGCTGACAAGCATCAGCGAGATGTTCCCGGTCAGTTTGATCGAGGGCATGGCAGCTGGGTGTGCATGGGTTTCGACTGATGTTGGAATTGACCGTTATCTTCCGGGCGGGGAAATTGCCAATACGCCGCAGGAGATTGCCGCTGCGCTACGCTATGTCACAGCGGAAGAAAACTACGCGGGTCTTGCCACGTCAAGCAGGGACTATGCAAAGGTAAATTGCAGCAAACAGACGCAAGTGGACAAATTGGAAGACATACTGGCTGAAGCGATGGAACATCATAAAAGGGGTAAGGCATAATGGGAAGTAATCCTGTAAAAGATGCGTATAGAGCAGTGCGCTGCATTTTGCGTGACAAATTCATCAATCAAAATCGCTGGGGCGCGTGGACGGAACAGGAGAAAAACAACTTTGCAATTTTTGCCAGCGACTGCACGGGTGGCATGTTATGCCACGATATGCATAAGCAGTTCAACTCACCGACAGTAAATATGTTTTTCTCGGCGTCCGATTACATCAAATTTTTGAAAAACCCTGCAGCATATATGGACCTGCCAATGCAGGAAGTACAACAGCAGGGATATTCGTACCCATTGGCTAAACTTGGTGATCTGACGCTGCATTTGGTGCATTATGACAGCGTAGCACAGGCTCAGGAAAAGTGGAACGTCCGTAAGGAACGGCTCAAAAATATTCGGGGGGGGTATACTGCATCATGAATGACCGCAACGGCTGTACTGAGCAGGACCTGCTGGATTTTGATGCGCTACCGTTTGAGCATAAGGTCGTTTTCACGCACATCCCGCACCCCGAAATTCAGTCTGCTTTTTATATCCGTGGCTTTGAAAATCAGGACTATGTAGGGACAATGACAAAATTTGTCTCGCCGATTTCCATTCGGCGGACAATGGATCAGTTCGATTTTGTGAAATGGATTGATAGAGGAAAAATGCCAGAATGATATATTGCTTATATTTTATTGTCCTTTTTATGAATTTTATATGTATATGGACAAGAAAAGAATCAAAGGTCATTACTGGAATAACTCTTGCAACAATATGGTTTATATGGTGCGGAAATTCAAATGGCCCAGATATGGTTAATTATCTATATAGATATAAAACTATATTTAACCAACGGTTTGAAATAGAAAATATAGCGCAGAGTCTATTTTTCGTATCTATGTGGATTGGGAAAAAATGCAGCTTAACTTTTTATGAATACAGAGAAATCATGACAGCTGTATTACTCTTGGTAGAAATAGCGGCGATTAGGCGATTAACGAATAAAGTAAACGTTGTTCTTTTCCTTTACTTAACAGCAGAATTTTTTGTTGAAGGTGTACAACTTCGTAATTTCTTTGCACTTCCGTTTTTAATGTGGGGGACTGTATTTATAGTAGAAAAAAAGCCCCACTGGAGGCCAAAATTTGCTATCGCTATTATGGTTGCATTCTTATTCCATGTGAGTTTCTTGATTTATTTCGTGTTTCTCCTAATCCCAGAGAATTTATATGACATGAGGAAATTAAAGCGTTGGCTTCTTTATGCAGTGGGAGCATTTGCATTTTTCTTCGTTGCAAAATCAAACCTTGCCTTTATCTTGAATATTCTGCAACAGATAGATAAAACGAGGGCTGTGGGATTTTCACACAGCCAAACAAGATTGGGTCCACTTGTTCCATTTGTGTTACAACTATATACGGTTGCATTTTTGTATTATATTACGGTGGAAGTTTCAAAAATAAAAAAAGTTGTGGGGCAAAATGAACTGATCCAAAATGATGAAAAGAAAATACGAACTTTTCTTTGGATATCTGCGGTTACATGCTTCCTTCTTCCGTTCTCATTGCTCAACTTAACATACTATCGTTTGATTAGGAATACGTTGCTAATTGTTTTCTGTGGCATTGCTATAGGGGGCAGGTATTTGAATCGGAGAGCGGCTTTCCATGTGTGGGTTGCTGTATACATTGCGATGTGGGTTTGGGCAGAATTTGAAATTTTCAGCGGCTATGAAAATATTGTGACACCTTTGTTTGAATATAGATTGTTTTAGATAAGATAAGGTGACGATAATGAAAATATCAGTGGTAATGTCAACGTATAACGGCGAGAAATTTATTGAGGAACAGCTGAAATCAATTTTTAAACAGACAAGACAAGCAGATGAAATTGTAGTATTTGACGACAACTCTTCCGATGAAACTTTTGAAATTGTACAGAAAATCTCTAAATCTCATCCACAAGTGTCATTTGTTTTGCATAAGAACAAGGACAACCAGGGCTGGCAAGTCAATTTTAGAAATGCAATTTTAGCAGCAAGTGGAGATTTGATTTTTTGTGCAGATCAAGATGATATTTGGCTTCCTGGCAAAATCAAAGAAATGAGTGATGTAATGGAAGACCATCCGGATATTGAAGTCCTTGGGGCTGATTTTGACCGAGCAGATCAGGACGGAAAAACTATTTCTTCAAGATTTCTACACAAACGGGATGGCTTAGAGAACGAATTGGAAAAAGTATATTTTGATAAACGATTTATGGTTACAAAAAGTCCAGGATGTAATCTTTGTATAACAAAACAAATCCAGTATCTTTTTGGTTCTACTTGCTGGGATACATTTCTCCCACACGATGAATTTATTTGGGTCATGGGCGAACTTCGTGGTACAGCATGGATGACGGATAATGTGTACATGCTGCACCGGGAGCATGGCAATAATGTGAGTGTTAAACCTAAAATGTCTGGAGAGGAACGAGCAAATGCGTTGGTGGCATTAAGCGAGTCGGCACAGCATTATCGTGAAGTTGTTGACAAAATCGACTGCAATTCGTTACAGACCAGGAAAATTGTGACTGAATTTTCAGACTTCCTTAAATTAAGGGTGTCGTTTATTTCCAGCCCCACAACTAAGAAATTTGCGGAACTGATAAAAAAAATGGATTACTATTATAGCAAAAAATCTTTTGCGTGCGACATTGCGCAAGCTATTGGAATTTTGAAATAGCGCAGTCTGACCCATAAAACATTGATTCACCACGGCTACTATTTGTAATTAAAAGAGGGATTAAGAAAAGGTGAGTTTAAAGAGAGGAATAACGATAATATTTGGCGCCAACATCCTAAATATGATATTTCAGGTTTTAACGAACTTTTTGTTGCCTAAATATTTAGGTGTAGATTGCTATGCGGAGATTAAGGCGTTCCAGTTGGTTGTATCATATAGTGGCGTTCTTCACCTAGGCTATGTTGATGGAATGTATCTTAAATACGGAGGGAAAAAAATTGACGAAACAAACCGTATGGCGTTAAAAACTGACCTAATTACATTCTTGATGTTTCAATTTGCCTTGCTGTGCGGATTGTTAACTATAGCCGGTTCCTTAAAGGACACAACTTTAATGTTCGAGGTGTTAGCCGTTTTCCCTTTGAATATCACAAGTTGCATTGCCTTGCTATTTCAAGCAACAGGGGAATTTGAAAGTTATGCGCGAATCACAAACTTTACGACAATTCTAATGTTCGCCGTAAACATATGTTTGTTATTGGTTCGATGCTACAGTAATTATAACCTTTATCTGATTTCATATGTAGGAATCGATTATATCATAATGATTTTGTGCGCTGCAAGATTGAAAAAACTCTCTACATTTAGCATGAAGTTTGAAGCTGTACGCTTTTCAATTTCGTGCTTATTCAGTAACATAAAAAATGGCTTTTTTCTAATGTTAGGAAATTTTTCATCTTCGATACTAACAGGAATGGATCGTTGGTTTATTAAATTCTTAATGGATAATACCGCTTTTGCGATGTATAGCTTTGCAGTAAGTATGGAGAGTTTGATGAGCGTTGCCGTCACGCCTGTTTCAACGACGCTGTATAATTATCTATGCGTTCACGAAGATACCATAACTTTAAAAAAAATAAAAAGAAAAATTATTCTATTTGCAACAGCAATTGTATCTTGTGCTTTCCCGGCTAAGTTTGTTCTCGAAACATTTTTGACAAAGTACATTGGTGCTGCCAGCGTGATTTTTTACCTATTCAGTGCGCAGATTTTTTATATTGTAGTGAAATGCTATTATGTGAACCTATATAAGGCGCAGAAGAGACAAAAAATATATTTTATAAAATTGGTTACTGTTATTGTTCTAGGATTTTTACTCAATGCAGGATTGTATACAGTTATCCGCGCGAAGGAAGCGTTTGCAATAGGCACAATGTTCTGTGGCGTAGTGTGGTACATTCTTTCTGAAATGGATTTTTATTTATTACGCTCCACTTGGAAAGAAAATGCTTTTTTGGCATTGACAACGGCAAGTTATTTGTTGCTAGGAGTCTTAACAGAATCATTAGTTGGGTTTGTATTGTATGTGATGTTACTTACTATATATAGTTTGATTTTCATGAAGAAAGATGTGTGTGATTGCATTCAAATAGTAGTGAAATTAATAAATAAGGGAAAGAAGTGAGACAATATGACAGCTTTTATAACAGGCGTATCTGGTTTTATCGGTTCCAACCTTGCCAAGCGTATCCTGACTACCGAGCCGGATGCCAAGGTCATCGGGTTGGACAACATGAACGATTACTATGATGTCCATATCAAAGAAGCACGCCTTGCCGAGCTGCAAAAATTTGAAAATTATACCTTTATAAAAGGCAATTTGGCGGATAAGGCGCTCATTAACGAAATCTTTGAAAAGTACCGCCCGGACATTGTTGTCAACCTTGGCGCACAGGCCGGTGTCCGCTATTCAATCACGAACCCGGATGCTTACATCGAGAGCAACATGATTGGCTTCTATAACATTCTCGAAGCATGCCGCCATTATCCGGTACAACATCTGGTGTACGCTTCTTCATCGTCTGTGTATGGTAGCAACAAAAAAGTCCCATACTCCACGGATGACAAAGTTGACAACCCGGTATCACTCTATGCGGCCACAAAAAAATCCAATGAGCTTATGGCCCATGCCTATGCCAAACTCTACAACATTCCATCCACAGGCTTTTCTTTTCTATCCTTCTCCACTTCGGCTCCATCCACAGGCTTGCGTTTCTTCACTGTGTATGGACCGGCAGGACGCCCGGATATGGCGTACTTTGGCTTTACCAACAAGCTGGTGAATGGCGAGACAATCAAAATTTTCAACTACGGAAACTGTAAGCGTGACTTTACTTACATCGATGACATCGTTGAAGGTGTCGTTCGCGTCATGAAAAAGCCGCCTGAGAAGGCGGCTTTGAAGGGAAACTAAAACTTACACGAAGCGTTAATGTTGCGG
>OGMF01001252.1_pt1 | contig 25515 bp, 30 predicted proteins | sample 1572921 | NCBI WGS metagenome assembly OGMF01 (sample SAMEA2581919, study PRJEB24529) | metagenome | biome: Human gut stool | place: China | collected 2011 | reverse complement strand
TTAAAATCCCGTGCCCCATAAAGGCGTACCGGTTCGATCCCGGTCTCGAGCACCAAATAAGAACCTCAAGGTTGATAGAAACCTTGAGGTTCTTTGCTTTGTATTTCGGTTTCAAAGAAACACTTTGCCTATGCGGTTTTCGGAATGCATCGTGTAAAAGTGCTGCCAAGCGATAATGATTTCTCATTATCGGCAGCACATTTTTTACGCCGAATTTGCTTAAAAATATCCGTTTCAATAAAAAATGAAACCGTAAAAATCTACCCCGACCTTTCGTGTCAATTGTTTACCCTTTCGTGTCAACGGTTCGACATTTCGTGTCAAAGGTATGATTTTGTGCCGAAATAAAAATTTTTCAAAAAAAGTAAAGCCGCATATCATTTACGAAAATGTGGCTTTAAACTAGCGACAAAATTCCGCAAAACGAAAAGTTACTCTTTGTCCCCGGTTATGAAGTAGCCGCAGTACTCTCCTCCGTTTGCCAGCGTCTGTTTTCTGTGCAGTACACCATGCTGAAGGGAGATCATTACTTCATCAAGTTCGCAGAGCAGCGGCATAAGTTCGGAAACGTCCAACTTTTTCGTATAGACACAGATTGGGCAGCGAGTAATGCGGTAGTAGCAGGCACCCTCATACGGCTGTCCCACAAAATCCACTTTGAACGAGATCGGATACTGTTTTTCCTTTTCCGGCGTGTACCACTTATAATATTTCACAACGCTCTTTTTGTTTTCTGCCTTACCCTTGGCGGTGTTCAGATCGGTTTTCGCAAAATACCATTTGATGTGGTAAAGCGAACGCCGCATCATCTCCTGCACTGTCTCCGGGGGGATTTTTTTCTCACTTGCCACATATGGCGCAACAAAGGCAAGTGCAAACAACTCGTTGTATGCCATAGGGTTGTCGCCACCAATGTCATCTGCCTTTTCCACCAGTTCTCGATAGACCTTTTTGCTCTTTTTCATAATTTCCGAAGCGTACGCTTTGCCATATTTCTCTGTCAGAACCCTTCTCATCGGGCTCTTGAACATTCAAAAATAAAATCCGTTGTATTTCATATCACTTGTCCCCCCACTTAAAGCATCTTTTTCTTATAACAGCAGTCGCAGTACGCCCCGCCGGAGGCAATCGTGTACTTTCGCACAAAATCTGATACACTGCCGGCTTCGCTCATCGTGTAGTCAAGGCGGCACAGCGCCGGGGTTAGGTCATAAAGTCCCAGATTTTGCATCAACACGCAAATGCCGCATTTGGTGAACCGACATTCGTAGCCGCTGCCGTCCGGGTATTCGAAAAAGTCCATATTCCATGAGTAGGGATTTCGGTCGGCAGCTTTGAAGGAGGCGGTTGCTTTCATTTCATTTATGTCCTTTTTAGTGAATTTATTATTTCCGCTCCTGTGGCAAAACCATTTCATCGGTTTTGTCATCATAGCTTTTGCATAATACTCTGTCAGCTGCTCCACATCCGGATGCTCCGGCATAGAGAGGATGAACGCACCGATCATCGCACAGTTGACGATGTTCATCTTAAAACGGTCCGCGTTCTCAAACTCCGGCAACCCTGCAATGATTTCCCTGTATCTCGGCTTTGCCTTTCTTGTGATACTATTCGCCATATCAGCATCATATCCGAACACCGCCGTCAACTGCTTTCGGAATGAATGGGCAAATAGTGCCCACATTCCTATGGGCATACCTATGTATTTCATTGTTTTGCTCCTTTAACACATCGTTTTCTGTCATTTGTTTCTGAAGGCAATCTTCACAATCTGCATTTTCATCATTTTATCGCCGACTTTGGCAAGGAAACGGAAAAAGCCGCTGACGGACGGGTCACGAAGGTCATTGTAGCCCAGCATATAGCCGCGACTTGAAACCTTCAGGCGGCTGTCCCACAAAGAAAGCTCGCTCTTTGCGTCCGAAACTGCGAAATATGCACACACATCCTTGATTTTCGCACTTTTGAGCCAAGTTTTTACTATCATTTTCACCGCTGCCCGGTTCGCTGCGTCAAATACCAGTACGCCGCCGGGAAAGGCGTTTGCCATTTCCTGTACAAGTGCTTTGACTTGCTCGGTCAAGAAATAGTAAAACACACCGGAGGCGAAGAATATCGCACCGCCGGAAGCATCGATTTTTTCAAACCATTTGGTATTATTCAAATCGCAGGGGATGTTTTCCTCACGCTCATCGGCGGGCAAAAGCTCGTTACGCACGGCTATGACATCGGGAAAATCCAGATTGTATATTTTACAGCTGCCGTTGTCGCAGCTTCTTCCGGTGTTGTCCAGTCCGCAGCCAAGATTGACTACCGCAGCTTTGGGGTGGTTTTTTAGATAGTCCCGAACCTCCCATGCAAGGTCATTCTGTCGCATGGCAACCTCCAGCGCACCAAAACGCTGCATCAGACTGCGGGAATTCTTCTCCGCCTCAGAAAAGTCGTAGTCAATTTCATTGATTAATTGAACAGCCGTTTCATCCTGATAAATATTCGGATACAGCCTCGAACACAGCTTCCGGGAATAAAGCGGAATGATAAGCGTTTCCTGTACAGTGTTTTTCTCGACTTTGTATTTCATAATTATTCTTCACTCCTGTTTTGTGCTCCACTTTGCCTATCCCAAAGCTACATCTAACACCATCATAATACCGAATCCCGCCGCAAAGAAAATCGTTCCTATGTTGGAGTGCTTTCCCTGCGACATTTCGGGAATCAGTTCCTCCACCACAACATAGAGCATGGCGCCTGCGGCAAAGCTTAGAAAATACGGCAGCAACGGTATCACGAGCTGCGCTGCAAGAAGTGTCAGCACTGCGCCGATAGGCTCGACAGCACCGGAAAACACACCGCCCAAAAACGCCTTGCCCTTGCTTTCTCCCTCTGCTCGAAGCGGCATAGAGATGATTGCCCCTTCCGGAAAGTTCTGAATGGCAATGCCGATGGATAAGACAAGTGCACTCGCCGCCGTGATTTGTGCGTTTCCTGCAAGGAACCCTGCGTACATTACGCCCACCGCCATTCCTTCGGGAATGTTATGTAATGTCACCGCCAGCACCATCATCGTGGTGCGCCCAAGCTTGCTTTTAGGACCCTCCGCTTGCTCACTCCCAACATGAAGATGAGGAATCAGACGGTCGAGCATGAGCAAAAACAGCACACCGACCCAAAATCCGATTAATGCAGGGAAAAAGGATAGCTTGCCCAGATTTTCCGATTGCTCGATTGCCGGAATCAAAAGACTCCAAATAGATGCCGCAACCATCACTCCGGCGGCAAAGCCGGCAAGCGCACGCTGCACCGAAACACCGAGTGATTTTCTCATAAAGAACACACCAGCTGAACCGAGCGTTGTGCCGAGAAAGGGGATTAGTATTCCGAGAAATATTTGCATTTGTCACACCGCCTTTTTGTTAAGTTGTTATTTATTTCTTCGACAGCCGCGCTCATCTCGGTATTCGGGATGTTCCTTTAAATACGGGTCTTTATCACCGCAGATGGTATAGTCGCATCGGCAGCCGTCCACGCATGTGGTCGTCCGTACCAGCCTTGCATGAAGCAGCTCCATAGACGCAAAGTCCACATTGCACAGGGCGGGCATAATATCCGTAAGACCGTGCCTGATAGCAAATTCCGCTGCAGGGCACGCCGTAAATTCATAATAGATAGGCTTACCGTTTTCATAAGGCGCAACCGTCATCTCGTAATCGTGCCATTTGTCACAGCTGCGTTTCGCCCGCAAAAACGCTCTGTACATCAGCTTCCTCCAGAACGGCCTGTTGCAGTCCACAAATCTTAGCCTGCGAAAAGACGGCAGAATCAAGTTTTCCTCCATATCTTCGATTTCCGGGAACGATGAAACCTCTTTGCAGACCGTATAATAACTCATAATGGCGATACAGTCATAGGTGCCGCCTGTACCGTTGTGGAAGTTCTTTTTACCGCCCAAATCGGTGCGCCAGTCGGGTAGAAAGTCCGCGTACTGCCGCTGCACACATTCCCATACGGCCTCCTGTTCTGCCGCAGGATAGTGAAGGGCAATTTTCGCACGTATCTCTTTCTTGCATGTCTTGGAATACAGTACGTGGACTTTGCGGTCGAATTGCAGTTTACTGTCTTTCATCTATTTGTCTTTATCCTCACTTTCTGCTTACTTGAACGAGTCCGATTTCGGTTTGACCTCTTTTCGGCAGACAAACCAGGCAATACCCTTTACGGTTCCAAGCGTTACGGCTGTGTACATTTTCTCCAGCCGATTTTTCAACCCGGAAACCGTTTCATAGGGCGGCGTAAAAAAACCCGCCTTTTCGTAAATGTGACGGACGAACCAATCCGTCCGCTTATGCTCTCCTGCTACATAAAAACAGCCGCAGAATGTTCCGCCCGGTTTCAGTACCCGAAAAACTTCCCGGTAAGCGGCATCCTTATCCGGGAAAGCGTGAAAGCCGTTCAGCGACAAAACGATGTCAAAGGTGCCGTCCACATTGGAAAGAGCGCCCACATCTCCTTGTCGGAAGGTTACATTTTTCAGAGTCAGTCGGTTTGCCTTTTCCTGTGCCTGCCCCATCATATCGGGCGAATAATCAAGACAGGTAATGTCTGCCGCAGGCATAGTCTTATAAACCGGCATGGTAAGAATGCCTGTTCCGACAGGCACCTCCAGCAGCTTACCTGAGAAACCTTCGGGAATACCCGACAGCGCCTTTTCAAGATAATCATCACATTCCGCTTTGTTCATCCCCCACACCAGGCGGCACACCGCTTTTCCGCTAAGAGTGGAGCAGGTTATCATACCGTCATAAAAATTATTGCCGCCGGTTATTCGGTACGCACTGCGAATGGCGTCCTTCCGTTCCATATTCATTCCTCCGAATCATTGTTTTTACTCTTGTATTCCCATATATCCTTCTAAATACCCGCTTTTTGCTTTTTCTTCGGTATCATCAGATTCGTCATAGGCATCATATGGGGCTTTGGGATCATGGATTTTTTTTCTGAAAGGGGAGCAAAGCTCATTCTTGTGTGCAAAAGCGAAATCTATATTGTCCGTCCAGCCTGTGTGCCCTGTAATAAACATCGGATGCAGATTGCGTTCTCGCAGCTTTTTCTCCAGTGTTGCCAAGGATTTCACCGCAAGGTTGTTGTCTTCCGCCAGTGCGGAAATAAAGCTATATCCACCGTCAGCACCGAACCAGATAGTGTCGCCGGTAAACAGATATTTGTCATCGATGAGATACACCATATGTCCCCAGGTATGACCGGGAACGAGGAAACATTCGATTTTGATGCCGTCAATGTTGATTATCTCTCCGTCCGAAAGCAACACTTTTTCGTTTTTGATCGTGACCTGAGGCAGCTTATAAAGATTATAGATGACCTTGCGGCGTACCTCACCGGTCAGATAGCGGTTTTCAATTTCACCGATGTAAAGCTTTGCCTTTTTAAACAATCCCGGACTGTCGGCTTCAACCGCACCTACATGGTCGGTATCCTGATGAGTGATAAGTATATGGCGTATAGACTTTGGGTCAATCCCGAGCCGGTTCATTTTTTCTTCCAATCTGTCATAGTTATAGCCTGCGTCAATCATAATGGTTGTGTTGCCCTTGCGGTAGAAGAAGATGTTTGCAACCCACTCACGTACACAGGCAACATTCTCATCAATCCGACCGGTGTTCAGGGGTTTGAAAATCTCTTTGCCCCGGTACATCCTGCTCATTGCCTTTCTTTGAAATTCCGTTGCCCGTTTGGACATAGCGATTCCTCCTTATTTTTTTGCCGTAACGCACAGCCAACCCATCTTATTTTTGTATGCCTGCACATCGTGAAAGCCTGCCTGCTCCAGATACGCTTTCAGTTCGGTGTCCTTATAGATTGTCATGCCGGTGATGATTTTAGTCCATTTCTCGTCTTTATCCGTATCGCCGTTGCTTTCGTTGCAGATAAAAAATATCCCTCCGGGCTTCAGCACACGCCAAACCTCTCGAAAGCACTGCGGCAAATCCTGCCAGAAATAGACGGTTTCAAACGCTGTGACCGTATCGAAACGGTTATCAGCAAAAATCATATCCGCCACACTGCCATGCAAAATTTCACAGTGCCCCTTGGTAACGGCTTCTTTATTGACTTTTTTTGATTTTTCCACACTGACGGCCGAATAATCAATACCGTTTACGATGCCTGCCGGGCATTTTTTCAGCATCCTTTTTATGTTTGCACCTCCGCCGCAGCCGCAGTCCAGCACTTTTGCGTCCGGAGAAAGCTTCAAAAACCGAAGCCCCCACCGTGCGACAAAACTATGCCCGATGTTCATCATAACAACCATAATTTTTCCGCCTAGTCCCGCAGGCTTGCGTGTGTTTTCAAAGAATGACATCTTGTTGTACCTCCGATTTCATACATTCTGCATATGTCAAGGGAAAGGACGCTTTCAGTACGGCGCTTTTCCGCACTTTCCAGCCGTTTTTCCGCAAGAAGCTTAAATATTCATTACTCGTCCACTTGCTGCGGAGAGGGAAGCCCGCCGATTTCATGAAAAAGGCTTTGACCTTACCTGAAAATGAATTTTCAGCATGGGTGTAGGTCGGCGCAATCAATACTCCGTTGTCCTTCAGCACCCGATGTATCTCGGCAAGAGCTTTTTCCGGCTGCGGCACGATGTGCAATGCGTTGGAAACGATTATAACATCAAATGACTTGTCAGAATACGGCAGGCAGAACATATCCAGTACCGAAAAATGCAGTTTTGCGGAGCGGCTATTGCGCTTTGCCTCTCTAATCATTTCTTCCGAGGAGTCTGTTGCTTCAATGTGCTTTGCGGCGCCTGTAATATTTTTTGCGATAAGTCCCGTTCCCGTTGCAAGCTCCAGAACCATCTTGCCCTTAACAACGGGCCGAATCAGTTCATACATCTTTTCGTATGCCGCTCGGTCTTTGCGCATAAATCTGTCATACAGACCGGCATTTCTGTCCCAAAAATTCTTTTTCATACCGTTTCACTCCTTAAAAACCGCATCTTACGGCCGTCAATCACACCGTCCAGCTTTGTCCCGCAAGCTGAAGGTCGGACATCCTTTTAAATATTCCGTCCTTGTGAAGAAGCTCATTAGGGGTGCCTTGTTCCGCAACAACGCCGTCCGACAAAACGACGATTTTATCCGCTCCGGCAACCGTTCTCATTCGGTGTGCGATAATAAGAACCGTTTTATTTTTTATAAGCCTTGAAAGCGCAGTCTGTATTGCCGTTTCATTTTCAACATCAAGACTTGCCGTTGCTTCATCCAAAAGTATAATCGGAGCATCCTTAAGAAAAGCTCTTGCAATGGAAATTCTCTGGCGTTCGCCGCCCGACAGCTCACAGCCGTTTTCGCCGATGTTCGTATTCCATTTATCGGGAAGCTTTTCGGCAAATTCATCACAGTTTGCAAGGCGTGCCGCCGTCAAAACCTCCTCGTCGGTCGCTCCTTTTCTTCCGAGCCTGATATTTTCCATAATCGTATTATCAAACAGCGTAACATCCTGAAATACAATGGAATAAAGCGTCATAAGAGTTTCGGGATCAATCTTTGAAATATCCGCTCCGCCGACAGTGATTTTTCCTTTTTGATTATCCCAAAACCGTACCGCAAGCCGTGATACCGTTGTTTTTCCGCCGCCGGAGGGACCGACAAGTGCGGTCACCTCGCCCTGCTTTGCCGTAAATGACACGTCCTTAAGTACGGTTTCGCCGCTGTTGTATGAAAATCCCACATGGTCAAAGACAATATCATAGCCGCTGTTTGTGAGCGTACCACTCCCTGTCTGAACGGGGTAATCGAAAATTTCGTTCATTCTCGCAACGTTCGTGCGCATCGCAATGATTGCCGCAAGATTCAAAAGTGAGCCCTGCATCGGGTCGTAGAGCCTTGACGCCACAAGCAAAAACATAAAAAACGTAAGCATATTGAGATTTCCTTTTGTAAGCAGAACCGAGCCGGTAAGCGCAACCGAAGCAATACCGAGTTTGAGTATCATACTTGCGCCCGTTACAAATATTGCGGTGGTAATCTCTGTTTTTATGTTCTGACTCTCTACCCTGCGAATCTTCTTTTTCAAAAGTCTGAGATAATTTTTCTCGGCATTGTTTGCCTTTAAGTCGCGCATCGACTCGATATATTCCTGTATTCCGTCCGCACAAGCCATTTTTACAGCCATGTTTTTCGATTGCGCCCTGTCCTGAACCTTATAGCTCAGAAGCACTGTCAGTACGGAAACGGGGATTACCCAAAGTGCGGACAGCGCCATACGCCAATCAAACACGAACATTCCCGCCGAAATAATCACCGTTGAGATAATCGAACCGAACAAGCCGGGAATAAAGTGAGAGGAACTTTGTTCAATTACCTGGCAATCTGCCATAATGGTGCTCGTAAGATCGGCAAGATCTTTTTTACCAAAGAATGAAAGCGGCAGTCTGCGTAATCTTTCGGCAAGGCTCAACCGTCTTTTTCCGCTTTCTTCGTATGTTGTAAAATAAGTGTTGTTATATTGAAACCATGTTGTAAGAAGTATCAGTCCGATGCAAACAACCGATCCTGCTGCGTAAAATGCGATTCTGTCGCCGATAGCGCCGCCGAGCATATCCGCAACAATATAATACAGCAAGGCGGCAGGCAGCATAAACGCTATATTTTGAAATACGCAGGCGATGATTCCTTTAACAAGTCCCTTTGCGCCTTCTTTTGATGACGCCGTTGCTCTTTGTATCAGCTTTATCATAATTCATCCCTCCAATGCCGTTTCGTTTGAAACCTTCCATTTAACGGAAGATTGATAGTCGTTTTGCATCTTTGCATACAAGCCGTTCTTTTTCATAAGCTCGTTGTGCGTCCCGCTTTCAACGATTTTCCCATCCGCAATCACATAAATACAATCTGCATTTTGAACGGTCGAGAGCCTGTGTGCAATCATAATAACGGTTTTTCCTTTGGAAAGCTCCGAAAAAGCCGCCCGCACATTAACCTCGTTATCGGGATCGGCAAAAGCCGTAGCCTCGTCAAGAATAAGCACAGGTGCATTTTTAAGCACCGCTCTGGCAATCGTGAGCCGTTGCTGTTCGCCGCCGGAAAGATACACGCCTTTTGTGCCGATTACGGTATTGATTCCGTTCGGTAATTTTTCTATAATATCGTCGCAGCGTGCAATTTTAAGCGCCTCGGCAACTTCGAGGTCGCTTGTGTCGGGCTTGCCCATTTTGACGTTTTCCGAAACAGTCGCCTTAATAAGCTTCGAGTCCTGAAACACAAACGAAACGCTTTCCATAAGTTTTTCCTTCGGAATATTGCGGATATCCGAGCCGCCTATTTTTATACTGCCGCCCTTTACATCGAAGAAACGGGCAATCAGGCTTGCAAGTGTGGATTTTCCGCCGCCGGAGGGCCCTACAAAGGCAACCGTCTGTCCGGCGCCGATATTCATCGAAACACCTCGGATTACTTCTTTTTTGCCGTCATATGAGAAATGTACATCAGAAAGAGTAACGGAGGAATCCTTCGGATATTCGATTTTTTCGCTCTCCGGCATAAATGCGGCGTTTAAAACTCCGTCCACACGAGAAAGGGCGTCGTTTACAATCATACCGTCCTCGCTCATAAACATAATTCTTGTCAGCGTAAGCGAGATAACCGGCGTGATTATAATGTAGAATATGAGGTTTAGCAAAAATTCGTTTGTCACACCGTTTGCACTAAACCATAAAGCGCCAGCAATCAGAAAAGCAAATACTCCGTTTGCTGCCGCAGTGTAAATCATCATCGGCACACGCATATCTTTGGTGTAGGCGATAACCCATTTTGCGTACTCGTCAATCGTGCCTTTGAATTTTTTGAAAGAAAATACCGATTGTCCGAATGTTTTTACCACGGGTATGCCGCGGACATATTCCACCGCCTCGTTAGACATATTCTCCAGAGCATTGTTATATTGCTTCATTTTTTCCGCCATTCGTTTTCCCGTCATGGCAGACATAATCAAAAATGCAATAAATACCGGGACAAGGCTTAAAAGTCCCAGCCGCCAATCGAATACAAGGAGCATTGCAAGAAGTCCCAGAGGCGTTGCGATTGTCGCATATTTGTCGGGGAGGCGGTGAGCAAGATAAGTTTCCGCCGCACCGGTGGAATCGTTTACGATTTTTCTGAGCCTTCCGCTGCCAAAGCTGTCAACAAAGCCAAGCGGCAGCTTTGCGATATGTTCGGCAAGATCTATTCTCATATTTGTCGCTATTCTGAATGCGGCAACGTGTGAGCAAATTAATCCGCCGGTGTAAACAAGAAATGACAAGAAGGCAAAAACCACAGCCCAAATGCCGTTGCTTACGATATTCTCCGCCTCCGAAAAGTTCGGTGAAACCTCCAAAACCTCTTTGATGATTTTCCATATGTACCAAAACGGCACAAGCGCAATAAGCGCACTGACGGCAGACAGAATCCACGAGGCATAGGTGAAATTCCTGTACCTGCCCGCATAGGATAAAAGCCGTGATAAATTTGATTGCTTTTTCAAAGCAAATTCCTCCTTACAGAAATCTTAATTATATGATAAAGAAAAACTGCTTGACTCTTCCGATATCCGTAGTGTAGTTAGGCAAGGCTAACCCTTATCCCAAAAAATCAGGGGCTAAAACCCCATAATTTTTTTCCACCCGGCAGAGTAAAAGGCTCTTAATTCCTCGGTGTATTTTACGGCGTCCTCATAAGGAATATCGTGAATAATAACCTCAAAGAATGCCGAAAACAATCCGCTTACAAGCATATGCTCAAGCGTCGGGTCAATCTCATATTCGGGATAACCGAGCTTTTGCATGGTGTACGCAAATTTATGCGTTGCGTCAACCTCTATTTCCACCATTTCGTGAATCAGGTTTTCGTATTTTGTACCCTCGGACGAACAAAGAATCAGCTTGAATTTCTCTTTGCCGGCATAACAGTAATCCAGCATTTCACGCATTCCGCTGCCGGCTTCGCTCTCCATTTTTTCACGCTGCTCCTTCGGCGAAAGCTTTTGAAAATAACCTTGGACTTTCTTAAACATAGCAAGAATCGTATTGTAGCATTCGCCGACAAGGGCGTCAAACAATTCCTCCTTGCTTTTATAATAGCCGTAAAACGCACCCGTAGTTACGCCTGCGTCTTTTACGATTTTGCGCAGAGAGGCGGATTGAAAACCTTTTTCGGAAAATTCCTTTTTTGCCGCAGACAGAATTGCGTCAAGTGTACTTATTTCATTATCAGCCATTATTTCCCCTCCGAAAAGCTATATATAACACCGTTACATTTATTATAACAGCGTTATATCGTTTTGTCAATAGGTTTTGAAAAAGCTTTTTGATTTTTTTGTATTGATATAATACATTCCGACTGTTTTCTCCCATTTGTACAAAAATTCAATGTACAGGCAAAAAATGACCGTTTTGGTTTCTCTGTGAGGTTTCTATACAATAGACCATTTGATTTCGGTTCCGCCCTTGAACTTAAAAACGATATGTTCTTTGGAGTATATCGTCATTGTTTCTATCACCGCATTCCAAAGTCCGGTATCAAAATCTGTAATTAAATGCTCCTGCTTTTCCAATTCATCAAGGAATGCCGCAATCATATTTTTCCTTGAATTTCTGTTTGCAATTTCCGTTTCCGTTTTATCAAGCTTGTCTTTCGCCTTTGCATATCTGTCCGCAAGAAACTCATATTTTTCGGCATAAACCTTTGGGTCAACAGATATGTGAGCGTTTTCGTCCACACATTTTCGTATAAGCTCCGTTACCACAGCGCATTCTTCCGAAAGATTTTACACCTGCTTTTCTAATTTTGAAGTGTCCAGTATTTCAGAAATTGCCGTGTTGCAGTTATTGATAATTTCTCTCCGGTTTTTTATGCAGTTGTTAAATGCTCCGATAAATGCGCCTTTAATTTCATCAGCCGTGAGATGCGGGGTTTTGCAGCCAAGACCGTCACCGGAGTGTCTGCCGTGTCTATGATTGCATTGATAAATTTCTCGCCGATACTTGTTATTGGAATCCCATATTTTTGCTCCGTATGTACCGCCGCATTCACCGCAAATCAATCTGCTTGAGAACGGACTTTTTGAACAGTAAGATGTATTTAGACTCTTTCGGCGATGCAGCTCATATTGAACCAGGTCGAATACCTCGGCTGTCACAATGCCTTCGTGACTCCCCTCCACATAATACTGCGGAATTTCGCCTTCATTTATTTTTTGCTTTTTTGAAAGAAAATCGACAGTATATTTCTTCTGCAAAAGCGCATCACCTTTGTATTTTTCATTGGTGAGAATACTTTCAACCGTAGAATTTTGCCATATAACCTTTCCGCCCGGTGTTGGTATCCCTTCTTCGGTTAATGTGCGTGCTATGTGCGTGGGTGTAAGACCTTCCAAAAATAATCGGTAAATCTTCCGAACAATTTTTGCCTCCGATTCAACTATTTGAGGTTTTCCGTCCTTTCCGCGCCTGTAACCGAGAAAGTTTTTATAAGGCAATGACACCTTGCCGTCACCAAACCGTTTTCTTTGCCCCCATGTGACATTCTCAGAAATACTTCGCCTTTCCTCCTCTGCAATGGACGACATAATGGTAATCAAAAGCTCACCTTTACTGTCAAGGGTATAAATATTTTCTTTTTCAAAAAATACTTCTATGCCTTTTTCCTTCAGCTGCCTGACGGTTGTTAAGGTGTCTATGGTGTTTCTTGCAAAACGGCTTATGGATTTTGTCACAATAAGGTCTATTTTACCGGCAAGGGCATCTTCAATCATTTCATTAAACCCGGCTTGTGCCGGAAATTCCTTCATCTGCATAAACCTTGACAAATATGGTACTAAAAACAGACCATATATTTTAAATATGATCCGCTAAAAATGCTATTTTCCCTTTTGGAATTTTCCTAAATATTACATATTTTTGCTAACAAAAAAGCCGATATTTCTATCAGCTTAGTTTTTGCTTCATATCATACATCTTTTTTTCCTTTGTAAATACAGTAATAGTGGGCTTTTTAACTTTACTTGTATCTTTCCGTTTCGCTTCACCGAAGCGCTGGTAGTGAACAACCTCGCGTTCGCGCAGGAAACGAATCGGAGCTATAACATCAGGATCATCCGCAAGCCGCAGAATGTTGTCATAAGTTGCACGCGCTTTCTGCTCTGCTGCAATCGTGCAATAACAACAATTTAAAAATTCCAATGAATTTCAATCGGTACATTCCTTGTGCCGGGAATACGCTTACCGACAGATATATAATCAATCAGCGTTTCAACGATTTCACGGTTAAGATGCTCCAAATTTGTATACTTCGCGATAAGCTCACGGCGGTTGTCACCGATTTCAATTTTTTCGTCAAGCTCGGATAACTGTTTTTCTCCGTCTGCGACAACATGCTCTAATCTGCCTTTCTCGGCTGAAAAGTTTCTTGATAAATCAACAAAATCTTTTTCGGAAATTAAGCCTTTTACCTTGTCTATATAAATATCGCGAATACCCTTTGCGTATTCTGCTATTTTTTTATTCCAGGCAGCAATTTCCGAAACGAGCCTTTTTTTCAGGTCTTGCAGATTACTGCAAAATTCTATATTTTGCTCTAATTCGTCTTTGTCAAGATATTCTGCTGACAAACGGTTGATTTCATCAATAACCATTCTTTCCAATCTATCCACCGAAATAAATGCTCCGATACAAGCGTCTTTTGCGACGTGCTTATTTGCACATTGCAAAAAGTGTCGTCCATGACTTTTTGATGAGCGCATAATATAACCGCAGTCAGCGCAGCGAGCCTTTTTGGCAAAAAGCCCAATGGTCCCGACAATAAAAGGTTTGGCACGATCAGCAACCATTTTTTGCACTCTGTCCCATAGTTCACGGTCAATGATAGGCTCGTGAGTTCCCTCAACAATGTACCATTCACTTTTGGGGCGCGGTTTATTCTGCTTTGTTTTATACGACACGCTGCCGTATTTACCCTGCACCATATTTCCGATATAAATTTCGTTTATCAGCATACTTGATATGGCAGAATATTTCCACAATGTACTGTTTTTTGTTTTCGGCTGCTTATATCGCAGTCCGTGCAATCTTTTGTATTCTGTCGGGTTTGGTATGCCCCTGTCATTAAGCAGTCTGGCAATAGCTGTTTTTCCGTAACCCTGTGAAAAAAGGGTGAAAACTTCTCTTACAACGGCGGCGGCTTCTTCGTCAATAATTAAGCGCCCCTTTTGATCCGGGTCTTTCTTGTATCCGTAGAGCGCAAACGCACCGATATGAAACCCGTTTTGCCGCCTGTTTGTCAAAACGCTTTTAATGTTGTCTGACATATCCTCCAAATACCACTCATTCACAAGTCCGTTTATCTGCCGTGATTTTTTATTACCCTTATTGGCAGTATCGGCATTATCGACAATACTTACAAAGCGAATCCCCCATAACGGAAACAAACCGTGTATGTATTTTTCCACCAATTCAAGCTCACGGGTAAATCGTGACTGCGTTTTGCAGAGTATAACATCAAACTTTTTATTTTCAGCGTCGGCAAGCAAACGGTTAAATTCCGGCCGTTTTCGGTCTGCGCCCGTATAATCGTCATCGCTGTAAATGTTGTAAACATCCCACCCATGTTCCATAGCATACTGCAAAAGCATTGCTTTCTGATTCTGTATGCTGCCTGAGTCATCTGATTCAAACTGTTTGTTCCTGTCCTCTTCGGATAAGCGGCAATAAATCGCTACCTTCATGTTCATTTCTCCTCCAAGAGGTAGAACAAGCTATTTCCGCTATGATTATAGCATAACGGAAACAGCTTGTCATGATTTTTTACGAGAATTAACATTTTTGTTTCGTTCTAATCTATTGATAAGCTCAATCCACTTTTTTGTGAATTGGCTCCTTGAAATAGTGTTCTCGCCGTTTTTGAAAACACTTTTACATATTGTTTTACTGTTATTGTTTACATTCATACATTTCAGTCCTCCTTTATAATTCAGCTAATATCAGTAATATGAATGGCAGCAAGTCCATTATTACGATATATTCGGATTTTATAAACTTTTGTGTACGGAAAATTTATTTAAAATGTTATGTATTGTCAGTTTGTCTGAGTCAACCCCGAATTTTGTGTAAAGTCTTTACGAAGCCTCCAAGATGATATATAATAAAAATATCATTTTGGAGGTTTAAATTATGCCAAGGTACAAATTAAGTCCCGAAGAACGGGCAGCGGAAAAAGAACGCAAGGAGAATTTGCGTAACATCATGAAAGGACTCGATGTGAAGAATTTTGATGACCTGAAAGATGTATTCAAAATGATGGTCGGAGAAATGCTTGAAAACGGTCTTGACGGAGAGCTTGATGATGAATTGGGTTACACCAAGTACGATTATCGCAACAAAGAGGGTGAAAATAGCCGCAACGGCTATTCCAAAAAGACCCTTAAAACAAGCTTTGGTGAGACGGAAATCAAAATACCGAGAGACAGAGACGGTGAATTTGAGCCGCAGCTTGTAAAGAAGAATCAAACAATGCTGACCGGCGACATCGAAGAAAAGATAATATCGATGTATGCCAAAGCCGTAACGTCACGAATATATTTCTCGATGGTAGCGTCCGATTTTTCTTCGTTTACAAGATATTTTCTGAATTTTTGAATTTGTTTTTCGGTTATACTCTGTAATTTCATATTGACCGCTTCCTTTCTTTTCACCATATATATTGTACCACTCAGGCAAAATTTATAAATTGAAGCTGTCAACAGTTTGCTCCTTTATCTCCGATTTTGTCAAACTTGCCGTAAAACGCGTCTTACTATTGCCGAATTTTATAAAAGCCGCCCGACAATAAAGGCATGTTGCCTCTATTGTCGGGCGGCTTTTTCTGCCGTCTGAAACCCTCATTTTAAAAAGGCTTATTTTATTTAACGATTACCGACGCAGGATTTTTATGGTATATTTATACAAGCATTATTTTAATATTATTCTCATTTCATATCGGCAGCAATACATTGGTCGATTAATGATTTCAGCTTCTCCATTTGCGATTTGCCGGTAACGGCGCCGACGATCGGTTCTCCGACGATGCTGCCGCTGCGGTCAACCACATATGTTGTGGGATAGGCGTATACATTTTCGACAAACTTTCCCGCCTCGCTGTCAGAATCAAAGTATACATTCCGATAGGAGGCGTCTTTCTTTTTCAAAACTGCCTTTGCTTCGGATATTGCCGCCTCATCTCCGTCCAGCGTGAAAGAATTTATTCCGATGAGAGAACCGCCTTTCCCGGAAAGCTCCTTATTCAGCGCATCGAGTTCGGAAAGCTCACCCACGCAGGGAGAGCAGGTAGTGAACCAAAAGTTTACCACCGTGACAGCATTGCCTGAAAACAGCTCATCGCTCTTTATTTCCTTCCCGTCCAGATCCTTCCCTTCAAAGGACGGAAAATTCCCCGTAGCGCCGTTATCGGATGGCATACTCATATCATTATCTGACGATTTTTGTGCTGCATCCGGATATTTTTTTTCAATCATAGTCAGTTTATTTTCAATATCCCGGATTTTCTCCGCTTCACCCTTGAGCAATTTAAGCTCGTCCTCTGTAAATCGTTCCTTGATTGTGTCAATGGTTTTGAGAAGAAAATCCCCGTAGTTTTTACCGTCCTCCTGCAAAGTCATACCTTTGTCCGCCGCCGCAAAAACCTGTTCCCAGAGCTTTGTATTCTCCGCCAGAATCGCATTTTCACGTGCCATCAGTTCTTTATGCATTGCTACCGCTTCTTCGGCATTTTTCGGTTCATTTTCCATACCGTTCAATTTGTTTTTATCCGCCGTTGTGCAGGCTGCCGTAACCAACACCAGCAGCACAAGCGTCAGCGCCGCTGTTAGAAGTTTTTTTATACTCATGTTTATTCCTCCTGATTTTTTTTATTTATTACCTGCGGCGTTTTCGCCGCGTTTATCTTTACCTTCTCCGAAGCCGTAATGAAAACTAACGGCGTTTGTCGGACATTCCCGAACGCACATACCGCAGCGAATACATTCGGTGTGATTCGGTGTTTTCGTCACGTCCACAGCCATTTTGCAAGCTTTTGCGCATTTTCCGCAGGCTACACATTTGCCGGTATCCACTTTCATTTGAAACAGCGAAACCTTGTTCAGCAGGGCATAAAACGCACCAAGCGGACACAGCCATTTGCAGAACGGTCTGTAAAACAACACGCTTGCCGCAGCCACTGCAATCAAAACGCTGAATTTCCAAGCAAACAATGCTCCGAGTGCAGACCGAATACCGGAATTAACAACGGACAGCGGAATTGCCCCCTCCAATACACCTTGCGGACAAATATACTTGCAGAAAAAGGGGTCACCCATTCCGACATCGTTTACCGCCAATGCCGGCAACAGAAACACCGTTACCAAAAGAACGGCGTATTTAATCCAAGTCAAACATTTCAGCTTTTTGGTTGAAAATTTTTTTGTCGGGATTTTATGCAGCAACTCCTGAAACCAGCCGAACGGACACAAAAATCCGCATATAAAGCGCCCCAGCAATACCCCGAACAATATGAGGGTTCCTGTAATATAATATGAGAAACCATACTTTGCAGATCCCGCCACCGTCTGAAGCGCACCGATAGGGCAGGCTCCGGATGCCGCAGGACAGGAGTAGCAGTTAAGTCCCGGCACACATACGGTTTTTCCAGCTCCCCGATAAATTCCGCCCTTCAGAAAATTTGGCAGATGCAGATTGCTCAATAAAGCTGCCGCTGCCTGAATGCACCCGCGGAAGCGAGTCAGTTTTTGTGATATACCTGAAAATTTCTTACCCAATTCCCACACACTCCAGACATAATCTGATTGCCTTGCTCAGCACGGTCGCCGCCTCACCCCGCAAAGCTCCGGCGCTCAGCATTACTGTTCCGACAGCCAAAAGCAAAACCTGCGCCGCCGCCTTTTTCCAATGCATATATTGCTTCACCCTTTCTTTTTCCTCTTTTGGATTATATATTTTTTCCGTTTTGCATTCCGGGCAGATTCCCTCGAACACGGCTCTGCGACGAAATACCGTGTAAGCGGTCGGATGATCTGTGCGGTTTCTGACCGTTTCCAGAACGATTCCGCGCTGTTTTGTTTCTCTGTGTTTCAGCATTATTTATGCGCTACCATAAGTTTTGTCACATTTCAAATTTGTTATTCAGCGTCCGTCAAGCGGAACATATTCCCTGCATGGAGCAGCATGCCGGGGAAATGCCTTCATTAAATTTTCATTGGTTCTTGTTCCCGCATAGTTATTGTTTTTCATAATCACTTCATACTTTTCATTTTATTATTATATATTATTAGGAATTATTCCTAATAATTATACAGTAATCTATTCTTCTTGTCAAGACAAACGGCGGAAATCTTCACGGATCTCTGCTTTTTCGTCAAAATTGGAGAGATTGCAGGCAAACATCCGGTTAGATAAAATACGAAAGGACAATACAAAACCCCTTTGCCGGGATTTGTATTGTCCTTTAATAAAAAGTTATTTAATCGCAGCCACTCAAACATTTCCACAGAACAACCTGACTTTAAAGTATACCGAATCAAAAACACCGTTCTGAAAGATTATAGTACAGGTACTCCAATCATGCATATGGAAATAATACTGAGCAGAATTCCAATCCATTGTTTTTTCGTAATGGCTTCACGAAAAAGGAAAACGCTGACAAGCATTGATAACAGAATCATTCCTCCGTTGTATACCGGGAAGAAAATAAATTTTGGCAAATTCCCCGCCAAAACAAGATTGGTAATATTTAATATTCCGTAAAAAACTCCGGAAAGCGGCGCAATTACCAATGCTCTGCTCTTAATAGAAAATGTTGCCAGGCTTCTTCTCCTGTTTAACTGCCATAAAATCAGATTCATGCTCATGGTGAAGAAAAACGTGAACCTTAAGAAAGGAATCAGCTCCGATGAACGATTTATTTGCTGAAGTGATTGCACAATTCCCATTACTCCGGTAACGGAAGATGAAATCCCTGCAAATATTAAAAATTTTCTGCCTATACGGCACTTTTTTATATTTAACACAAGCGCCATTGAATACAAAATCAAAAATACTCCGGCAAGCTGTGATACGGCAGCTTGTTCATTCAGGCAAAGGATTCCGAATGCGGTCGGTATAAGCATGCTTGCCGCCTGAATTAATGTCAATATTGAGAGCGCTCCGTATTTAAGCGCCGTCATGGAAAAATACTGACTTAATACAGTGAGAGCGGCAAAAAGAAACGCTGCAGCAAGCGAATAAAACGATGGAGCGGCTGAAGTCTTTGCGCAAAACATCACTGCAAATGAACAAAGATTTGTCAGAAAGGCATATTTGTAAATATCCGTATTATTATTTAATATTTGTTTTGAGAAAAGATTGCTGAAGCAGCTTATCGATACAGCTAAAATTATACTTATAAAAAGCAATACATAATACATAAATTTTCCTCCGCAGTTCTTTACTCATGTTCCGTTCGCATTTCGGCAAAAATTAATACCGCTTCCCCTATCTCAAGGCTGACGGAGATCTCGTCACCGTCATACTCCAACAGACCGCTCGCATTTTCGGGATAAATAACCTTCGCGCTTTTTATGCTGTGCCTGAGCTTTGCAACGGCATTTTTGCTGCCGGAGTTTCTTGCAAAGGAAACATAGCTTCCGTTTTCGGAGAAGTATGCACTGCAAATCCAATCGCTGTTTAGATTTGGAACTCCGAGAGGATAATATGGTTTCAGCAAATTTATATTTTTACGAAGTTTTTTATATATGGCAACGGCGTTCTTAAGCTCTGTTTTTACATTTTTATCAAGTGTTGACGGAGTTCCGCTTATCCCTATTCTTCTCATCATTGAATTTGCAAAAAAGTATGTTATATCGGAAATTTTCGTATTCTCGTTCACACCAAGGAACGAAAGCGATGCCTCGGGAGGAATAACCGTTGATGCCGCCGCTCCAATGCAGCATACCTCACGCAATGTTCCGGCATCTGTCAATGCCGAAATCGAAAACAACCCCATAAAATCCATGCGCAGACCTCCGCTTGCACAGTTTTCTATTATTAAATCGGGATGCCTTTTGCAGATCTCTCTAATCCAGTTCTCATAGGCATCATAGTATTGCATAAGACCGTCTCCGGGGCTGTCGGCATGAATCTCAGTGCCGATTCCGGCGTCAGTATTATAGTCAAATTTAAAATATCCGACTCCGTATGTATTCACAAATCTGTCTATTATTTTATCAAGGCGCTTTTTCACCTTGGAATTTCTTAGGTCAAGAAAATATCTTCCATTTTCTGCAACCCGTTTCCCATGCCGCATGAAGAAACATTCGTCATCAAATAATGAAACTGCTTTATTTTTAACGGCAATACATTCCGGTTCAATCCATATTCCGGGAATCATACCGCATTCACGGACTTTATCGAACACCTCATTTAATCCATTCGGGAATCTCCATTGCGCAATGTTCCAGTCTCCGATGTTCCACCAGTCGGATTGTCCGTCAGACGTTTCGTCATACCATCCTGCGTCCATAATAAAGTATTCGCATCCAAGCTCCTTTGCTGTTGTCTGATTTCCGGCATTTGCCCCCCAGTCATTAAATATAATCGGGAGATTTTTGTCGGCAGGGCTTCTGTATGCGGTTATCCTTCTGTACTGATTCATTTCCGAAAGAGCATCTCCGAAATCTCCGCAAACTATGCATACGGCAGCTTTTAAACTTTTAAATGATTCACCGCTCCCGATATTCTTCCAAAAATGATTTTCATTTTCGGAGGGTCCGCTTAAATCAATATAATAGAGATCCTGCTTTGGACAATCTATATCGCTTATTTCCCAGCACCATGAACCCAATGCTTCTATTTGCCATAGAATTGTTTCATTGCCGCTTCTTAAACATCCCATCGGCAAATATTCTTTGCAGGACCACGACCCTGTGTTGTTTACCGCTATTTTCTTTGTGGCGCCGATACTGTCGGTTTTAAAGAATCCCAAGTCTTCCGGACTGTACTGCCGCCACTGAATATCACGCCTCCACGAGCTGCGAGGAATCATTACTTTATCTATTGAAAATCCGTACATACGGAATGAACTTACATGCTCCAAAATGATGTCCTGATTTGATATATTTGATATCTAACAGTAGGTTCGCACAACTTTTATACCGCAAAAAAATTCATAATGCGCCTTAACCTCGATCGTTTCATTCTTAAGAACAAATACAAGCTCCTTTTCCGTTTCGGTGTGACTTATATATTTAAGCGTTGATGAAAGCCCTCCGCCGATATGTTTCGTACCGTGAAAATCAATATTGTTAATTCCGCATGCTTCAATTTCAACAGGCGCCATAAGATGGTGCTGCAACATATTTTTCTTTTTTTCTGAAGAAATTGAATTAACATACAATATCCCTTTGTCATCAATTGTAAAATCAAGATATATTCCGTTTTTAAAAAAATGCAGGTATTTCAATTACACTCAACCTTTCATTGACCGGTTTTTAGCCGGAGATGTGAATCTTACCGTCCATCACATATGCGCACGGACCGTTTTCATACAAAACAATATCCTTATTGGGGCATTAAACTCTGATTTTGTATAATCAATATTTTTTGAAATGATATGCCTGTATTTTTTTGTAAAAGGTTGCTCTTGCACTATTGCACCATCTGCTGCGAGATCTTCGTTCAAATCGGCGATAACATCCGCCTTCGACGCGAGACATGCGGCGTTAAACGGAACTCCCGCTGCCGATGCAGGGTAAATTCCTGTTCCGTGGTCAACAAAATACTGATCGAATCCGCCGCTTTTAATCTGCTCGGGAGTCAGATTGCGCGTCAGCTGATAAACGATTGTTCCAATCATTTCAAGGTGCGCAAGCTCTTCGGTGCCTATATCGTTAAGAGTTGCTTTGGAAATCTCATTCGGCATACTGAAGCGCTGACTCAAATATCTCAAAGACGCTCCGAGCTCGCCGTCCGGTCCGCCGTACTGTGTCAGAATAACCTGAGCCATGCGCGGATCGGGGTTCTTTATGCGGATTGGGTATTGCAGTTTTTTCTCATAAATCCACATACTTTCAGCTCCTTTCCCAAACCCAAGGGTCTTCTGACCACTGCCACGGCGTTGTGTTGGCAGATGCCGAAGCTGTCAGCGGACCGTACTTTTTTTCATACTCGCCACGCAGAGTCCGTCCCTGCGCAGTTGCGTCCTTAAACAGACTTAAGGCTCGCATGCAGTTCGGATGTGTGTTTAGATACAAATGAAGATCATATGCAAAGAAATCCGCAGCCTGAATTTTTCTTAATAATTCGCGGCGTTCGGAATTTGTTTGTTCAGCCATGATTGTTTTCCTCCGTTCTTCCTGAAAATTCATTGCCGTAAACCCCTAAAGGCTTATATAATTCCGGAAATGCTGTTCCCTTATCAAGTGAATTTTCGACACTGTAGGTTGAATCCATAACCTGATACGGAACGTACGCATATGCAAGAGGCAAATCCTCAAGATACGTGCAGCTGTTTTCACTTGAGGACGGAGTGTTAAGATTAAGAAGGTCTTTCATTAAAGTTTCGTCCTTTCCGGGGGATATACTCCCCCGTATTATCCTATGACAAAATACGACAAAATGTTACCGAAAAAAAATTCCGTTTTATTAACTGTTGCAAACACATCTTCTTTGTGATATACTTGCTTTGAGGTGATTGTATTGAAAAAAATAATTTCTTTTGCCGTTGCGGCGGTTATGCTTATAAGCATGGCGTTTTCCGCAATTGCATATGACGCTTCTGACGCTTATTCCGATTTCAAAAAGGAGTATCCCGATTTTGTCAATTCGCTGTTAAACGGCGGAATTGACGAGCAGCTCTTAATTGAATTTCTGCAATCGGTGCAGAATTATATGATTGAACTTAACGCAAATGAGAAAATAACGGAAAGCAATTTTGAAAAAAATGCTTTAAATGCGGTAAATATCGTTTCCTCACGTGAAAAGTACACCGTTATTCAGGATACGCTTATCATTCTGTACCCCGACGCGGTTAAACAAATTGTAACACAGTCCACTGTTCCCGATGAATTTAAACCGCTCATGAACACGATCAAGTCAATCTTTTTCAAGCATAACATGCTGAATAACAACACAGGCGGTTCGGGAAGCGGCGGAAATTCAGGCGGAAACGGAAACAGCTCGGATAACGATAAAACTCCCGATAATGGCACGCCCGGCACGGAGCCGATTGTTCCCAAACCGACTCGTTTTACCGATGTTGCACGCACACACTGGGCATATGACGCAATTGAAAGTCTTGCGGAAAAATTTATTTTAAGCGGTTATCTTGACGGAGCGTTCCGCCCCGATGCGAATATCACGCGCGGCGAATTTGCAAAAATAATTGTTACCGCCGCCGATGCTTACGATTATTCAGCCGTTTCCGAATTTAAGGATGTGCCGAGCGACGCATGGTATTATTCCTATGTTTCATCTGCATACAAGGCAGGGCTTATAACCGGCTATCCCGACGGAAGCTTTGCTCCCGAAGCGCCTATCAGCCGCGCCGATATATGCACAATAGTTTACAGATTTCTTAAGTCTGACGAAAGCTCGGACGGCGCTGCGTTTGACGATGACGCTTCAATTCCCGGTTATGCCAAAGCAGCCGTATATTCGCTTACCGATTTAGGCATTATCAGCGGAATGGGCGGAAACATGTTTGCGCCGCTTTCAAATGCAACGCGTGCGCAGACTGCTAAAATAATCTACAAATCTTTTATAAAGGACTGATATTATGGCAAGCTATCCCACTGCACACATCAGCGCATCTCCCGAGGATTTCGCAAAAACCGTGCTGATGCCCGGAGATCCGCTGCGCAGTAAATTTATTGCCGAAAATTTTCTTGAAAAATCCGTGCTTATTAACAACATTCGCTATGCGCAGGGATATACGGGAATTTATAAAGGTAAAAAGGTAACCGTTATGTCGAGCGGCATGGGAATGCCGTCCATGGGGATTTACAGTTATGAGCTTTTCAGCTTTTTCGGGGTTGAAAACATAATCAGAATCGGCACAGCGGGAGCTGTCAGCCGCAGTCTAAGGCTGCGCGATGTTGTTCTTGCGCTCGGCGCGGCAACTGATTCGAATTATGCAGCGCAATACAAGCTTCCCGGAACATTCTGCCCCACCGCTTCATATTCCCTTTTAAAAACTGCGCAGGAATGTGCCGAAGAAAGGGCTTTGCACTGCCATATCGGAAACATTCTGACATCTGACGCGTTTTACTGCGACTTTGACAATACCGAGCCATGGCGAAAAATGAATATTCTGTGCATTGACATGGAAACGGCGGCGCTTTATATGAACGCTGCGCGGCTCGGGAAGAATGCGCTTTCCGTGCTGACAATTTCAGATATTATCGGAACAGGCGAACAAACCTCACCGGAGGAACGCGAAAAATCCTTTTCGGATATGGTTTACACAGCGCTTGAAACTGCGATAAGCATATAATCATAACCACCCGTCAATATTTGATGGGTGGTTCTTTGTTTCGCAGGTTCCGCACTCAACCGGCTGAAGCCATAAAAAGATAAACATAGCATTTTGTGTGATTTCAGCACAAAATGCTATGTTTTTCGTCCCGGTATTTGTTAATACGTTATTTTTTGCACAATCCACGGAATAGCCAAATTTGTCATCTGCTTTTTGAGAAATCAGGCTCTTTCTGTTTCTTCAGCTGAAAAAATGAGTTCACCGAAATACTCCGGCCGGTGAAAGTCGGGTTTTTCACACTCAACGCGATTCCATGAAAGGTAATGCTCTTGTTTTGTTAAATCTCCGCATTTGTAAAAGTTTGCGCGTAAGCGTCCTTCCGGTGCAAAATTCGGGAAAAACAAGCGAATCAGCGAAAACGGTAGTTCATAATATAAATCCCATGAGCCCGGCGTTTTTCTGCATTCCGCATTAAGGGAATCCGCCCCCTGTGGCAGAATTATCCTTATAAGATTATCGTTTCCTGTTCCTATTCCGAAATAAATGCAGCAATTCGGATTCATTTCAATATTAATGTATCGTGAATCCCCGTTTGAAGGACTGAAGAAAAATTCAAGGCAGCTGTCAAGATACGGTTCATCCAATGTGCCAATGCCCTCGGCACGTATATACTTTTCGTCTGCGTGAAGATGAACGTACAGACAATCAGCGCCGTAGGTCAACTGCGCATAGGCTGTTATATCGGTATGCTCCGTCCATTCAAGCTGATTAATCAGCGCCTTTCCCACCTTACCCCAATTTGGCTTTCCGTTCGATTTTAAAACGTTGTATGACAGCATAATTGAACCTCGCTTTTCAGTATGATTATTATAGATTTGGTTGACGCGGCGCAGAGCCTTCTTATGAGTTAAGAAACAAATGTCTCGGCATTCCCTCAACCATAAACGGTGAAAGCTCACCGATA
>OGMF01001249.1_pt1 | contig 25536 bp, 23 predicted proteins | sample 1572921 | NCBI WGS metagenome assembly OGMF01 (sample SAMEA2581919, study PRJEB24529) | metagenome | biome: Human gut stool | place: China | collected 2011 | reverse complement strand
GCACATCCTTGTCCAGAGAATCGCAGTAGAAAAATTCCTTCCACTGGTCTGCAAGGGTTCCGCCCAGTGCGCCCATACCTGCTTTGATAAGACCCATAGTAATTTCCTCCTGTTATTTGTTTGGTGTAAGCGACAACGCTTTGTCATCGCATTGCGTTCGGTTTCGGTCACGGTACAAGGGTTAGATCTGGGGAGTCGTTTTTCCAGTAAATGGGACGCGTGTCCCGGTCAAACAGCACTTCTCCGGCGCGGTATTTCAGGCTGCAGCCGCTGGGGCTGCCGTCATCGTTCAGCAGAATGGCCCAGAACTCGCACGGCTTGCCGTTCTGATCGGTCAATGTAAAATGCAGCTCGGTGCCGTCCTCGGTGCGGCCCTGCGTTCCATCTGCGGTGCCGGTCAGAATGCCGCTCCACCCGTCCCATTCCACGCTCATACAGCAACTGCCGTCCGGCAGGAAGGTCATCCAGCGGATACCCTTTGCGGACTCGTCTCCGGCGCGGTATGTTCCCCACAGCCTGCGGGGAATGGCGGTGAAGCCAATGTCGTCCCATGCCTCGGTGCGCTGAAAAACGTACCAGATCTCACTGCCCTTTTGGGGGCCGGTGGAGCGCATCCGCAGCGAGCGGTCCTCCATCATGGAGATGGTCCAGCGGCTTCTGCCGTCCTCGCTGAGGCTTGTCAGGTTCCAGCCCTGACTTTTTTCCCCGTCCCAGCCGGTCACAGTGCCGGCATTCAGCTCTCCGGTGCGGGTCTCGGCAGCGGACTGGATCTGCGGGCTGACGTATGTTTCCCGGATGAAGGAGACGGTCACCGTGCCGGTGATCTCGGCCTTTTCCAGCCGCAGGGTGCAGCTTTCGTTGCGGTCGGCGGGGGCATAGCTTTCACCCTGCGTCACCGCCGTGACTGCCATCCACTCGGCCAGCACCTGCCACTCCCAGTCCGGTGGCAGCGGCTGTGCATCCAGTGGGATGACCGGGACATCGTTCACATACTGTTCCTGGACTGCGCTGAACCTGCGGACCACGAAGGAAATGTTTCCCTTACCGTCCAGCGAAAAAGGCAGCTCGTCCAGCGAAGTCCACCATGCGGTGTTTCCCTCTTTCAGGCTGCCGGTGGGCAGCAGTCCTCTCTCGATGGCGGCTTGACGGTCCAGCTCATCCCGGCGCTTCACGTCGCGGTAAAGCGCCTCTTCCAGCGCAGCGGGGTCTGCCCCCATGCGCTGCAGCAGCTGGGTGACGGTAAGCTGGTTTCCACTTTCAAAGTCGAAGCACCAGCCGTCGTAGAAGGGCGCATCCGTACCGCCGTAGCAGCTGCTGACCACAAGGCTGACGCAGTCGCCGTACCAGCTTGCTTCCCAGTTCATTTCAATGCTGAAATCCCACACGGCCGGGTCGGCCGCCGCCGGGCTGTCCGCATAGTCCAGCACATCGTTTTCGTAGTAGCGGGTAATCTCGGCGTTGATGCGGGCAGCATCGGCGCTGTCGCTTTCCAGCCGGGGCAGGTGGATGTTCAGTCGGACGGTACCGCCGTTCTCTGCCTGCACCACCTTTTCAAGGGTGTACTGCTCGGTGATCGCCGCGGTGGCGTGCATGGAATCCGGCGGGGTCGATTTCAGTTCCCGGCTGCCAGCCGGGCGGGCAGAGGCTGCGGTCTTTGCCCCGCAGCCTGCCAGCAGCGCCGCCAGCAAAGCCGCCAGCGCGCCGCATAGTGCCAGGTGTTTCATCATCTTGCACCTCCTGCGCGTTTATCAGCCGTAGCTGTGGGTCAGCACCAGCGGGACCGTTTCGTTCGTCAAGGGGTTCTGCCCGCTCAGGGGGGTAAGGATCAGGCAATCAATGCGATAATCAAGCTTCAATGCAGCGCTGAACGCAACCCATTCCGGGCCGTTTTCGGTGTCGCGGACAAGAGAGAAGCCCAGCGCGGTGCCGTCCGGGGTAGCGCCCAGATAGGTGACAGCACCCTGATAGAAATAGCGGTTGTTGTGGGTAGCCAACTGGCAGCCGCCGCCTGAATTCAGGTCCAGCCAGCACCAGTTCTCCCCTTTCCCAAGGCTGAAGCTGCCGGTGGAATCTACCTGCTGCGGGCTGTTCCACTCAGCGGTCAGGGGGGCAAGCTCTGTTTCCGTACCGTCTGCACACAGCAGGCTGACCTCGGCGTCCCGCAGCGCCAGCGCAGTGCCGTTGTTGGCAATATAGATGGGGTCGGCACAGAGCAGGCTCTGCCCATACAGCAGGCAGCGCAGCACATCCACGTACTCCACAAAACCGTCCTCGGTAAGCAGGTAGACCACGGGGTGGAAGGACGCGCCCAGCTCACCGATGCACACATCTACATAATTATTATAGGCGTTGCGGATGGGCAGGGTGACATCGCCGTCCAGACGGATATCATAATCCTCTGCCCATGCGATGGTCTCGGGGGTGTGTTTGATGGTAACGGTGCGGATGTCGCCGTCCAGCAGCACCGAAACGCTTCCGTAGGTATCGGTAAGCACCGGCGTTTTTGCAGGGGCGGCGGGGGTCAGCGGAAGCTCCACCTCCAGCGGCCGCCAGCCGCTGCCGGCGGTAGTGTGGTATCCGGCAACAAGGGTGACGGTATTTTCGTTTTTCAGCAGCACGGTCAGGTTTTCCAGCCCGTTGTCCCGCAGGGTATCGGCGCGCATCCCGGAAAGCATGCCGCTTTCCCGCAGGGAATCGTAATATTCCTGCTGCACCATGTTGCGGTCAAAGGTCTGTATGGCGGCGCGGTACACAGCAAGTTGCGTCTCGTCCGGGTCCAGTCCCATGCGCATGAGCAGCTCGGTGACCGAAAGCTTATGCCCGGCGGCAAAATCGAAGCACCAGCCCTGAGAATAGATGGGGTCTGTACCGCCGTAGTAGCTGCTCACCACAAGGCTTACGCAGTCGCCGTACCAGTAGGCGTCCCAATCGATGTAGGTCTGCGGGCACCATTCGTCCTGCGACACCTCAGCCTGCGGGTAGCTTTCATAATCCCGATATTCCGCCGCATACATGGCGGCAAGTTCATCATTGATATATTCAGCATCCGGGCTGTCGCACACAAGCTGCGGCACATGGATGGTCAGCTTCTGTGCGCTGCCCCACTCGTTCCGGACGGTTTTTTCCAGCGTGAATTGCTCCGTGATACGTTCCTTTTGAACGGCAATCGCCGGGGCATTCTGGCTGCTGCCGGTGCTCTGGCTGGCGGCAGCGGAGCCGGAGCTGCTTTTTGTGCCGCCGCACCCGGCCAGCACCAGCGCGGCAGCCAGCACCAGCGCGGTAAGGCGTTTGTGTTTCATGGTCGTTCTCCTGTATTCTCAGTCGTAGCTGCGGGTCATTTGCAGCTGGGTCTCCCCCTCGGCAAAGGGGTTCTGCCCGTCGATCATGGTCAGGGTCAGGTTGTCGTACAGGTCCATCTTGAACGCCGCCACAAAGTCGAGCCCCGTGTCGGTAAAGATGGCCAGCACCATGCCCTCCGGCACCACGCCCAGATACGCGGCGTCGCCCTGATCGATGCGGCTGTTGTTCTGCACGCCCAACTGAACGCTGCCGTCGCTGCTAAGCTCCAGCCAGTTTCCGTTGGTGCAGTTGAAGGAGCCGGTGATGGAATAAGGGATATCCTGCACGCTCCACTCTGACGACAGGTCAGCCAGCTCCAACACAGAGCCATCCTTCCGGCGCAGGTTCACCTTGCTATTGCCGCTGCGCTCCAGCGACACGCCGTTGTTGGCAATGTAGATGGGGTCCTGACAGATCATGGCGTTTCCGAACAGAAGGCAGCGCAGCACATCTACATACTCCACCACGCCGTCTTTGGTCAGCAGATAGACCACCGGGTGGAAGACCGAGTCGGTCTGCTGACCGATGCACACGTCCACATATTCATTGTAAGAGCCAAGGATCGGGTAGGTGCGCGCCTGCTCCAGCCGGAGGTTGAGCTCGGTGTCCCAGGTGGCGGTCTTGGGTGCAGGGCTCACGGTGATGGTGGCCTGCGTTCCCTTCAGCTGCACCTGCACGCCGTCGAAGATGTCAGTCAGCACCGGCTGCGCCTGCGGCTGGGCAGCGGTCTGCAGCGGGATTTCCATATCCAGCTGCTGCCATCTCTCTTCGGACGCGGAGCTGTATCTGCCCCGAATCACCAGCTGATTTTGCTCCGGCAAAAGCAGGCAAAGGTTTTCCAGTTCATTGTATTCCAGCGTGTCCATCCGCATTTGCGACAGTTCTCCGTCGAGACGCCAACTCTCGTAATATGCGCCCTGCGCCATCTCCCGGTCAAAGGTCTGCATGGCCTGCCGCTGCATCTGCTGCTGCACGGTGTCCGGGTCCAGACCCATCCGCTGCAGCATCTCGGCTGTGGTGATCTGCTGGCCGGTGGCAAAATCGAAGCACCAGCCGCTGTAAAACCACGGGGCGGTGCCGCCAGAGCGGTCGCACATCACCAGACTGACGCAGTCGCCGTACCAGTAGGCATCCCAGTTCACACCGATCTGCGGGTACTCACTGCCCGGCTGTCCGGCCTCCTCGTAGGCCTCATATTCCCGGAAATGTGCCGCATAGATGTCGTTCAGTTCATCGTTGATGGAGGCGGCATCCGGGCTGTCGCATTCCAGCTGCGGCACATGGACGGACACATGGACGGAAATGTACTGCCCCGTGTCCTCCTCCCACACGCCCGAAACATTCTTTTCCAGCGTGTACTGGTCGGTGATGCGCTCCTTCTGGGCTGTCTGCACCGCTGCGGCTGCGGCGCTTTGGGAAGCTGCGCCGGAACTTTGGTCGGCAGCGGCGCTGGGGCCTGTGGGGGCCGCGGGGGCAGCTGCGCCGCCGCAGCCGGTCAGCCAGAGAGCCGCCGCCAGAACCACAGCAGCAAAACATTTGTGTTTCATGGGGGTGCTCCTTTCTATAAAGCCCCGGACACAGGGGGAGTGTGCCCGGGGCAAACAGGGGGTGTCCGTTTCAGCGGGGCCGCTGTGCTCAGGCAGTCTTTCCTCCCTCGGCAACGACTGCGACCCAGTAGGTTGCACTGCCGTACTCGAACACATGGATGCCCACCAGCTGGAGCTTAGGCGATTTCAGCTGTTTCAGAGCAATATCGCCCGTTTGGGCCATCAACTGTTCTCCCATCAGCTTTGCATCGTCCTGGCATACATATCTCGGGGCAGCCTTAGATGTTTCCACGTTCATAGACAGGCCAATCGGCTGGTACGCTTCCGCATTTTTGTAGCCAGCTATTGCCTTGTAAAGTTCAGCATAGGAATTCTCGTCATCGAGTGGTTTGTTCGACAGAATCATCTTCGCCACTTCTTCTGCTGCTTTGTTCAGGCCGCTATCCAGCGTAAGCGGGGACAGCTCTCCACGGTAGAGGTTGATTGCTTCCAGCACTTTAGCTTCCTTGCCGGTGGGCGCTGCGGGAGGTGCCGGAGGTGTGGAGGGCCCGCCGCATCCTGCCAGTGAGAGCGCCACAACGGCTGCGCCGGTAAGGGTGAGGAATTCGCGTCTGTTCAGTTCTTTCATGGGAATGCTCCTTTCAATACAGTATATTATAGATTACGGTTCGGGATTTGCGGGAAGTCCGTGCATCACTGCCCCGGTTCAGTACTTTGAATAGTTTACCATTACCGCCACCGAATAGGTCTTGCCCTTAATGGTGGGGCAGTAGAGCCCGATCATCCACTGCTCGGGATGCGGACTCGCCAGTCCATGCCCGACCAGATCCCGCACAAACGCCTTGACCTCGCTCGGATTACTAGGATACAGTTGCTTTAATTGCAGACCGTCATGGGTGTAGTTAGAAACTCCCGCAGTTCCCCGATAGCTTCCGTTTCCATATTTTTCCCTGATTCCCTCTATCATTTCAGACTCACGGCGTTGGTACTCGTGGAATACATCATCAGGCAAGCTCCATTTGCGGTAATCCTCCTCGTCTACTTCAGGTTCATTGTTTTCAAAGGGGCTGGCTGTAAACTTTGCGAGGTCAGCAGCCTCCTGACAGTAGACCAAAGACTTGCAGATCTTAAGGTCGGGATGGGTGATTACTTCGCTGTTGACTTCATACCAGACCTCGTTGATGGCTTTGAACAGGGCCATCTCTTTGCTCTCAGAGGCCGGAGGTGCGGGAGGGTCGGGAGGTGCGGAGGGCCCGCCGCAGCCTGCCAGCGAGAGCGCCACAACGGCTGCGCCGGAGAGGGTGAGGAATGCGCGTCGGTTCATCTCTTTCATGAGGGTGCTCCTTTCTGTTTGTCCCCTCTGCTTTTTAGGGGGCGCTGGTTTTGGTATTCTCTGCACTTGCGGTCCGCTCCATCTTATGCTATTCTTATGAATAGAATCCGCAGTTGCCCGTTGACACGTTTTGTGCACAGCGACAGGCTTTCTGCACCGGCGCGAGACCTCTTCTGTTTGTACTGTACCATACCCGGAAAAAAATTGCCCCCTCAGAAAAGCCGTTTTTGGGGGGGCAATTCCAAAAAAATTTTTGGGGTTTGGGACTTCCCCCTCAAAAAATCCCCCCAAAAAGCCCAAAATTGGGGGGATTTTGGGGTGGTTTCCCACCAAAACAGGCAGCTGCAGCCCTGCCTGTGCCGGTTTTCCCCCTCTGGCTACAATGTGCGGAAAGGAATCATGAAAAATGGAACGAAGGACATTTTTAAAGCTTGCGGCTCTCGTCCCCGGTCTGGCGCTTGCGGGCTGCGGCGGCAGCAAGACCCTGCTCTCGCCCAAGGACCCCACCATGCTCAGCATCTGGCATGTGTACGGCGAACAGGCAGACTCGCCCATGAACCGCCTGCTGACCGAGTTCAACGACACGGTGGGCAGAGAAAAGGGCATCCTGCTCAACGTGACCAACATGACCAACAGCGCCGCCATCGGCGGCCAGCTGCAGGATGCCAAGGCCGGCAAGCCCGGTGCGCTGGACCTGCCGGACCTGTTCTCGGCCCATTCCGCGGACGCCAGCGCTCTGGGCATTGAGAACCTTGTGGACTGGAACGACTGGTTCACCGCCGAGGATATGGCGGCCTATGTGCCCGGCTTTGTGCAGGACGGCATCATTGAGGGGAAGCAGGTGGTGTTCCCGGTGTCCAAATCCACCCAGCTCATCTTTTTGAACGGCTCCCAGTACGCCCGGTTTGCGGCGGACACCGGGGCGCAGCTTTCCACCCTTGCCACATGGGACGGCTTTTTTGAAATGGCGGGTGCCTACCGGCAGTGGTCGCAGGGCAAGCCCTTCTGCGCGCTGGATTACCCCCTGCGTCTGGTGGAGCTGAACGCGCTGGAGCAGGGCAGCGGCGAGCTGTACAAGGGCAGCTGGTACGATCTGACCAACGAGACCTTCCGCGCTTCGTGGATGGAGTTTGCCCGGGCGCTGGTGCAGGGCGATATTCTGATCTCGGACCTGTACTCCAACACGCAGGTGATGACCGGCGAGACGCTGGCGGGCCTTGGCAGCTCTGCGGCCATCCTTTACTACAATGATTTCGTCACCTACCCGGACAACACCACCGAGCCCACCGACCTGCTGCTGGCTCCCCTGCCCCACGCCGCAGGCACCGCCACGCCCCTGATGCCGCAGGCCGGTGTGGGCCTGTGCGCCTTCAAGACCACCGACCAGAAGGCCGAAGCCGCCGCCGTGTTCCTGCGCTGGCTCACTGAACAGCAGCGCAATCTGGAATTTGCCGCCGATACCGGCTACATGCCGGTGTCCAGCGCCGCCTTTGACGCCATTGCGGACTATCCCTTTGAGCAGCAGAGCTATCAGCGGCTGTACGACGTCTACAACGAAATGCGCATCCAGAACACCCCCCTGTCCGAACCGGGCATCGTGGGGTACCACGCCAAAGCCAAAACCTTGTACGACAGCCTGCGCCTGCGCCAGAAGGACTACCCCCAGCGCCTTGCGGGCGGCGAAACGCTGGAAGCCCTTGCCGAGGAGACATGGCAGCTGCTGTGTGACAATGCCTGAGCCTGCCGCTCAGCCGGAAAGGAGGGACTTTGATGCACTTTGTTGACCGGCACCGTGAAAAGATCCGCCAGAGCCCCATGAGCAGCCGGCTGCTGTGGGCCTGCCTGCTGCTGGTGGTGCTGCTGGTGTTGACCTTTGGTGCGGCACTGTTCCTGTTTGCCAGCCTGCACAACACCAAAAAGGACATCAGCCGCAGTCTGCAGATCCAGTTTTCGGTGTTCCAGAACGATATGGAGCGCTATTTTGACCAGCTGGCGGTCATGGGCGTGAACCTGTCCGAGGACATGAGCGCAGAGGTGGACAAGGAGCTTGCTCTGCGGCAGATGTCCTTTGCCCAGCTGAACGACTCCCCCGAGGTGCTGAACGCGCTGGAGGAGAAAATGATCGAGCCGCTGTGCCGCCGTCTGCGCCAGACCGGCTGTTCCGGTGTTTTTGTGCTGCTGGATGCCACCGTCAACACCCGCATGGAGGGAGCAGAGCATTCCCGCGCCGGGCTGTATGTGCAGAAAAGCGGTGCCGACACCCCCACCGTGCCTCTGCTGCTGTACCGGGGCAGTGCGGAGGTGGGCAAGGACCACAGCGTAATGCCCCACCGCAAGTGGCGCATGGAGTTCCAGACCGACCAGTTCCCGGACTACGACCGCTGGATGACCCCCGGCAGCGCCCCGCTGTACCAGTCTTACACGCTGACCGAGCGGTTCGAGCTGCCCGGCACCTCGGAGGAGGTGCAGCTGTTTTTGCTGCCCCTGCGGGGGCGGGACGGCACGATGTACGGGCTGTGCGGCTTTGAGATCAGCGAGAGCTACTTCAAGCAGAACTTTGCCCAGCCCACCGGCTTTGACCGGCTGAGCTGCCTGCTGGCCCCGGCGGGGGACGGCCTTGCCGCCGATGCCGCCCTCAGCAGCGGCACCACCGGCGGCTACTACCATGCCCCCCGGAACACGCTGGTGCTGCGCAGCATGGGCGGCGGGCTGACCCAGTTGACCGGCCCCGACAGCGCCTATGCGGGCATCTCCCAGCTGTGCCGCCTGAGCGAGAGCCAGTCCTACCGGCTGGCGGTGTGCATCCCCATGGCAGACTACCGGAGACTGGTCTTTTCCGGCAATCTGCAGATGCTGCTCATCGGCCTGTTCATCGCCTTTTTCGTGGTGTTCTGCTGCATGAACTTCCACCGGCGCATCCTCTCGCCGGCGTTCCGGCAGTTCGAGGAGGACCGGCGGGAGTCCCGGCGGCGGATGGACGAGCTGCAGCTGGAACGCCAGCAGATGCAGACTGAGCTGTCCCGGCTGGCGGACGTGTGCCGCAACGAGTCGGTGCCCGATGCCTTCCAGACCTTTGTTGCGGGCATCCCCACCCTGACCAAGACCGAACGCCGCATCTTTGACGGCTACGCCGCCGGGCTGCGCACCCGGGAGATCGTGGAGCAGCTGGACATCAAGGACAGCACCCTGCGCTTCCACAACAAGAACATCTACGAAAAACTGGGTGTCAGCTCCCTCAAGCAGCTGCAGCAGTTCGTGGCGATCCTGAACTCCGGCAGCGGCAGCGCCCCGGACGAAAGCGGCCCCAAGAAGGCCCGCTGAATGGAACATTCCCGCGCCGCAGCTTTCACCGGAAACAAGCAAAAATGAAGGGGCTATTGCAAAATAGCCCCAACGAAAAAAATGAGATAGACTTCCCCGAGAGGGGTTGTCTATCTCATTTTTTGTTGTAAGCTGAAACTGCAATGAACCAACTACAACACAAACAGTAAGCTGATCTCTTACGAAATGATATTGTCAATCGAAGCCGTCCTTATTTTCTGTTTCATTACAGGGTCTCCTATTCTTTATCCAGTAATCTAAAAATTGCATCTGCTCTTTCGTATGAAACCAATGCTCTCCGCCCGGCATAACGGTCAGCTCTGCGTTGTTCTTTTCCGCAAAGGCTTTTATGGTTTCCATGGAGGTCAGAGCGTCCTTTTCCCCATACAAAATGCGGGTAGGGATTTTCCATGAAACCGGATGCTCTCGGACATAGCAGAGATATTTCCACGACAGTGTTTCTCCAAATGTTGTGGGAATTTCCAGTTTCTCTGCAAGTTCTGCTTCGGAGACGTCAGCCCATTGCATCATGTTGCAAATCAGTTGCTCCATATCAACTACTGGAGAAATAAAATAAGCGGTATCCACCAATTTCTCATTCAACGAGGACAAAGATAAAAACGCACCAATGCTATTTGCCACCAGTGTGAGCTTCCCGCAGCGTTTCTGCACTGCCGTAAAAAATCCGGAAAATTCCTCCGTGGCTTCCCATGGAGATTGTGCGTGGTAGTCGAAACCAATTACTTCACAATTAGGGAACAGGGCTTTATAATGCTCGGCCTCTTGTGCCGAACCGCCCTTTCCGTGAACATATACAACAATTTCTTCCATATAAAATCCTCCAAAAAACGCAGCGCACCCCAATTCTATGGGCTGCACTGCGTCTGAGCGTCTGGCGTCTGGCCTGATTCAATTATTCTGCCGCCAATTTCAAAAATTTCTTGTCCGACTGGATGCTCTGGGTCACAAACTTCCCATCCCGGAACAATGCGTATGTTGTGACCGGTGCAGGCACATTCTGGGCCGTCTCTTTTTCGGTGATGTGAACGGCTTTGAACGGGATTCCATGTTCCTTTGCAGCCTCCTGCACCTTTGGCACCCAATAATAGGTGTAGGGACACTGGTCGGTATAGTAGAGGACAAAGCCGTTTTCCTCCATCTTGGGATGCTTGGCACAGTCTTTGAATTTTGGCGGCGGGGCATTCTCTGCAAGGGGCAGATACATGAGGTTGATGCCGCAATCGGAGATGTCTGAGACCTTGAAGCCCTTATGGGTCAAAAACTTGGGGTCAGCGAGAAATTCCCGTTTGCGTCCCTCTGCACACAGAATGCAAACGCCGTTTTTGCCCTGCGCCTTGGCATCCCGAAGGCATTCTTCCAGCAGATCGCTGGAATAGCCGTGACCTTTCAAGGAACCGGAGACCCACAGACAGTTGATATAAAGCCATCCTGCTGCATCAATGGGTACCCATGCGTTTTCTGCCGGGATGTACTCGATAAAGCATTTGCCGCGCTCTGCACTGCGGTAAAAAACAAGTCCCTCCTCAAAGCGCTGCTTGAGCCATTCTTTCTTGGCAAGGCTCTGTTTGCCGGACATGGCACAACAGATGTGTTCCCTGTCGATGTTTTCTTTGGTAACTCTGATATAGTCCATCGAAGCACTCTCCCCTATCTTTGTACTTTTTCATACCTTCTCCGGCACAGTTTCTTCCAGTTTTCCATCTGTGCCGCAGAGCACTTCTCCGGCACAGCGACCTTTTCGTTTTTGGCTGCGGCTTACCGCATCCGTCCATCGCCGCCCATCAAGGCAGTCATTTCCTCGATGTAGTCCAGCGGGAACGGCGGAGCACACAACGGCTTCATGGCAATGCTCATGAGCTTCATGGGATTGTCGTCTGCCGCCGCACAGTCTCCCATGCAGCGGCTTTTCAAAAGTTATAGCTTATTCTCCCAGCGCCGTCTCGATGTTCGCCAGCACCTTCTTGCTCAGTAGAACGAAAGCCTGCCTGGTTCGGCCTGCCGAGACACCCGGGCTGTGGACATTGGGCCGCTGGAAGAAGCCCTCGCTGACGGGGCCTGCGGCGGCGTAGGTATCACAGAAGAAGTGGGTGCCGGGCTTATCCAGCCACTTTTCCAGCGCGGCGGAGTCAAAGCCGGGGCCGATGGAGGTATTGAAAAGGACTTTTCCCTCCCCCAACGCCTCGAACTCCGGCTCGCCCAAGAGCAGAACATTTTTGTTCAAACAGGTAAAGACCACTTCGCTCTCCCGGAGCAGAGCGTCCAACGGCTTATACTTCATGCCTGCGGCCTCGGCGTCGGGCTTATGGCTGCGGCTGTAGTAGGAGATGTCCGCGCCGAGGAAGGTCAGTGCATCGGCGATCATCCGGCCCGAAACGCCCAGCCCCACGATACCCACCTTGAGGCCGTAAATTTCCACGGGCTCGTCGTGGAGCATCGGCATCCCGAAGCCGTGGAGCAGGCCGGTCAGCTCGTGGAGGACGTACTCCACCACGCCGCGGTCGCCGTAGTCCCGGATGCCCAGCACCTTGATGCCCTTTTCCCGGGCAAAGGCGATGTCCACATTGGCGCTTTCCTCCGAGTAGAGGCTGCAGCACATCCCGATGTAGCGCAGGTTCGGGCAGCGCTCGATGACGTTTTTGCCCATGCGGGAGGTATAGCTCAACAGCGCCGCGTCGGCGTCTCCGATGCGGCGAACAATTTCTTCGTCGTCGGCAGGAATATCGCGGTAAAGCTCGACCTGCTCGGCGTACTGATGCAGCGCTTCCTCTGCTGTGGGGATGAGGCTGACCGGCTCGATAGCCACCAGTTTCTTGAACATCAGACTCCCTCCTTTTTAATAGAAGCAGACCGGCGAGGCGAGGTTGCGCAGAAGCGCCACGGCGCTCCAACCGGCGATGGCACTGGTGGACGAGCAGATGTCCACCACGGCCTTCACGCCCTCGATCTCGGCAGTGATGCAGTGGTCGTCGCCCACCCAGCCGGGTACAGAGTGCATGGTCACGCCGGTGATGTCGGGGCCGGTGGTGGCCAGCGAGGTGGCCACAGCGACGTTGACCCGGCGCGGGAAGGTTGCGATGGCTTCCTTGGCGCTGCCGGTGAAGACGGTAGTCTTCTCGGTGTCGGTCAGCAGATGGTCGGCCCAGACGGGGGTGTTGCGGAAGCCCTTCGCACCGGTGTGAGTCTCGATGCCGGCCTTCTCGTCCAGCTTCAGGGCCTCAGCCATGAGGGTGACGGTCTGCAGCACATCGAAGCCGCCGATGGCGCCGCTGGCCAGATGCACCTTTGCTCCGCCCTCCCGGGCCGCCTGCTTGACCTCTTCATAAAACGCGAGGTCGGCGAATGCACCGATGGACAGCACCACGAGGTTCACGCCCCGGCGCAGCACCGGAACGGCCATTGCGCGCACCGCTTCCACCGAAGCGGCTTCCACGATGTACTCCGGCTCCAGCGCCAGCAGAGCATCCACGTCCGCGCAGGCCGCACGACCCACGCTTGCCGCCGTCTTCTCTGCCGAAGCGAAGGTGCGGCTGGTGACACCCACCAGCTCGTAGTCTTCCAGCAGGCCCTTCTTCCACGCATCGGCCACGATATTGCCGAGGAAACCACAGCCCACGATGCCAAATTTCGTTTTCATGTTTCCGTTTCTCCTTTTTCCCGCCGGGTCGGCGGGTTTTTCTTTTTCAGTATACCATGCCTTGTGCAGAAAAGCAAAACCCGGCGTTTTTCATAGTTTTTTTGTCATTCACGCGCAAAAAGCAGCATTTCACGCAGGTTTGCTTGCTTACTTCCCCAGAAGTGCTATAATTGTATCAGTCGAAAGTCCATATTTTTTCAACATCCAAAGGAGGTTTTTGTATGCTCTCTTATCGTAAACTTGCGATGCGTGTTCTGGGTCGGCCCCTTAATACGGGGGGGGGGTAACAATTCACCCCGTCCGGCCCCTCAGCGGGCAGCGGCGCTTGTTCTGACCGCCGCAATGCTCACCACCTTTACCGCCCCGGCCTTTGCAGGGACATGGTACATCGAAGATGGTGACATTACGATTTCGGCGGGCGAGAGCGGCAACAATGTCACCCAGAACGAGAATACCACCGAAAATGACCCGGACACCATCATCACAAATCGTGAGGAAGGCGCTTCTTCCCACACCGTGACCATCGACGCCAAAGATAAGGACGATAAGGTTGAGGTCACGCTCAAAGATGTGAATATTGACGCCAGCAGCCGGAGCGAAGCCGCTGTGAGTGTTACCGGCAAAGGTGACACCACCATTGAGCTGGATGGCGACAACGAGCTGAAGAGCGGCGCTGGCCATGCCGGGTTGGAGCACAACAAGACTGACACCAGCGGCGAACTGACCATTCAGGACAAAGATAATAACGGCAGTCTGGAGGCTGCCGGTGGATTCAAAGGCGCTGGCATCGGCAGCGCTGGCAGCAATGACGCTCAGGTGAAAATCACTGGCGGCAATATCACGGCCACCAGTGACGATTGGGGCGCAGGCATTGGCAGTGGTTCCTACGGCACCGGCACGGTAGAGATCACCGGCGGCGAGATCAATGCAACCGGCGGTTATTTAGGCGCTGGCATCGGCGGCGGCTGCAACGGCAGCGGCAATGTGACCATCAGCGGCGGCACCATCACTGCCGCAGGCAGTGATGGCGCTGCGGGCATCGGCGGTGGTTATTATAACGGTGCGACCGTTACGATAACCGGCGACGCTGTTATTAAAAATGCATCTAGCACGAAGTACGGTGCAGGCATTGGCGGCGGCAATGGCAGCGATGGCAATGTGACCATCTCCGGCAATGCAAAAATCGAGAATGCGACCGGCGGCTACGGTGCGGCAGGCATCGGCGGCGGCGCATTTAGTTCCCCCGATAAAATCGGCAACGGCAACGTGGTCATCAAGGATAATGCCAAAATCGACAATGTGCAGGGCGGCGCTTATGGCGCAGGCATCGGCGGTGGTATTTATGGTCTCAGCAATGTGACCATCGAGGGCAACACCAAGGTCAACGCTACCGGAGGCGCAGGCGGCGCGGCCATAGGCGGCGGTGCTGGCGCTGAAAACAACAGCGATAACAATGGCAATCAAATCACCATCAAGAGCAATGAGAACGGCAGTCCCACCATCAATGCGGTCGGCGGCGGTACAGATGAAGGGGAAAAAATCGTTATTGGCGGCGCCGGCATCGGTGCTGGCTGCGAAAGCGATGCAGATGCCGACATCACCCTCGAGGGCAAAGTGACCATTACGGCCACCGCCGGAAAAGACAACGTGGCCATCGGCGCTAACGGCATCGAGCAGGAGTTCTCCGGCCTTGCTGAGGGCAGCTCCATCACCCGCTACGACCCTGAGGGCAACGACATCACCCTCCCCACCGACCCTGTCCCTGCGGTTCCCTCCTCTTCCGGCGGCGGCTCTGCGGACGCCTCTGTGCAGGAGTCGGTCTTCCCGGGCCTCGTCGTCACCGACAAGGACGGCCAGCGCATCTCCTACACGAGCATCCGGGGCAACAACGTCCTCTCCCTCCGCGTCGGACGGTTCACGGCTTCCCTCCGGGCCTCGCTGGCCACCCTGCGTCAGCTGCGGGCTGAGGGCATCGACACCATCACCTTCCAGACCATCCTCTGCTCCACCACCCTCTCGGTGGACGAACTGCTGGCCATGGGCGGCGAGGATACCGAAGTCGTTCTCACCCACCACATCCGTTCTTCCACGCTCACGGTGGGCGGCAAAGCCGTGTAAGGCTCCCTTGTTCCCCGATGATTTTTGTGGTACACTAGGCGCAGAAATCTGTAAAAATCGAGGGAAAGTAACTTATGGCTGGCGACCTTCATACTCATTCCACCTGTTCTGACGGCTCTGTTCCCATCCACCGCCTGCCCCTGATGGCAGCGCGGCTGGGGCTGAGCGCTCTGGCCCTTTCTGACCACGACACCACCCTCAGCGCCCAGTACGCCTACGACCACCCGGTGCAGGACGGCGTGCGGCTCATCCCCGCCGCCGAGCTCACCGGCTACGACTTCGAGCGCAGCCACCGCGTCCATCTGCTGACCTTCTGGCCCGACCTCGACTGCCCTGCCCTGCGCCGGCACTGCGACATCATGCGCCAGCGCCGCAACGAGTGCGCTCTGCAGAGCTGCCGGGAGATCGAGGCGCTGTACCCCCAGTTCCGCACCGAGCAGGCGCTGGAATACGCGCAGGACAGCGGCGTCCTTTTCAAGAGCGGCATCATGCAGGCGCTGCAGCAGCTGGGCCTGTGCGACGGCATCTACACCGGGCTTTATCACGAGTTGTTCGGCTGGGAGCCGCGGGGCAAGTGCCTCCACTCCCCCACTTACCCTCCGGTGCGGGAGGTGCTGGCCACGGCAAAGGCCGCTGGGGCCGTGGTGGTGTTCGCCCACCCGACGGTGTACAAGAGTATGCCTCTGCTGCGGGAGCTGGTGGCTGAAGGGGCCATCGACGGCATCGAGGTGCATCACCCCCGCAACAGCCCCGAGGATATGGCCGAGTGCGCTGAGCTCTGCAAGAAGCATGACCTCATCGTCACCGGCGGCAGCGACTTCCACGGCGCGAACCACGGCAAACCCCACCCGGTGGGTGCCTGCGTCACCGAGGACGACCAGATCGCGCGCATCGAGGCACTGGCCCGCAAGCGCCGGGGCGGCGCTCTGTGACCGGGTCACATTGACTTCCTCGTCTGACAAGTATATAATAAAAATGCTATGCGAGTCCGCTCGCCTGTCAGTCGGATATAAAGAGAGGAAGTTTGAATATGAGCAAGTCTTTCAGCTACCCCAACAAGGGTACCTGCTCCAAGGAGACCCACATCGTGCTGAACGATGACCACACCATCGAGTCCATCGAGGTCATCGGCGGCTGCAACGGCAACCTGAAGGGCATCAGCCGCCTGCTCAAGGGCATGAAGGCTGAGGACGCCATCGCCCGCATGGAAGGCACCACCTGCGGCCCCCGCCCCACCAGTTGCCCTGACCAGATCGCACAGAACCTCAAGCGCGCTCTGGCTGAGCTGTAAGTCACAGTCCGTTCAAAAGACCACCGTCCTGCCCTTATTTCCTGCGGGCAGAACGGTGGTCTTTTTGTTTATCGCAATTTTCAAAAATAGTGCCTATCGAAACGGCATCTTTGCGATATGCAATTCAACGCTGTTGCTGTTGCATTAAAAAGTTGAATTGCTACCGACCAAAATCGAGCCAAAAAGCGGTTGACAAAACCCGTGTCCTTTGCTACAATAAATGAGTAAACGCAGGGTTAGCTCATCCGGTAGAGCGACTGCTTCCCAAGCAGTAGGCGGCGGGTTCGAGTCCCGTATCCTGCTCCACAAAAAGAGCGCTGATTCGTCAAGAATTGGCGCTTTTATCATTTCAGCAAGTCTAAAACTGAGAGGGACGTCATGATTTTTGTACCCCTTCTGCACTATTTCAAGTGCAAGAATCAATACAGCGGCAACGAAGACGGGATGCGCTATCTGCTCTCGCCCGGCAAGCGCAGCGTGCCTGACCCGGACGGCGGCGAAGGCGCACAGAAAGAGGAAGCCATCCTCACGGTGGACATCTGGCCCGACCCCTGGGCGCTGGACCGCACCGACCCCGCCCTGCGCCGGCAGATGGTCTTTCCGCTGACGGACGAGGGCCGGGCCGCAGCGGCAGAGTATCTGTCCTCTGCCTACAGCGCTGACCTGGCGCTCTGGAAGCAGCGGCCCTCCATCCTGGACTGTGAGCCCTGGTCACCGCCGCCGAAGGACGAGGACGCAGAAAGCGGGGAAAGCAAATGATATACCGTCTCAAAGAGCTCAAGGGCGACACCATCCCGGTGCCGCAGCTCATCTTTTCCAAGCTGGGCATCGCCGAGGAATACAACGTCCGGGTAGCGCTGTATGTGCTGGCCACCGGCGTCACCGACCCCGAAAAAATTTGTGCCGACCTTAAACTGCGCAGCCGCATCTCTGCCGAAAGCGCCCTCTCCTTCTGGGCCGGTGCGGGGCTTCTCGAGCGCTACGACGAGAACGCCGCGCCGGGAGCAGAGCCATCCGCTCCTGCCCCCATGACCTGGGCGGAGATCGCCGCCGCAAGCCGCACCGACCCCATGATCTCGAGCCTCATCGACTGCGCTCAGACCGGCTTTGCCCGCCCGCTGACTCACAGCGAGATGGAAAAGCTGGTCAACCTCTACGTACAGGAGGGCTTTGCCCCCGAGACCGTCATGCTCTGCGTGGCCTATGTGGCCAGCCGGGGCAAGCGGACGATGGCCGCCGTCCTCCACGAGCTGAAAGTCTGGCGGGCCGAGGGCGTGGAGACCGGCGAACAGGCCGACGCCCACCTCAAGCTGCTGGCCCTCCGCCAGACCCGGGAACAGTATGTTGCTTCCCTGCTGGGCATCCCGGACAGCGAGCTCACCCTCGGCGGGCGGAAAGCCATCGCCCGGTGGTATGAGGTCTACGGCTACGACGATGCCATGGTGCAGGAGGCCGCTGTGCAGGCCGGGCCGAAGCGTGACCTGTGGTACTGGAACAGCATCCTCAAGACCTGGAACGCCAAGGGTCTGCGCAATATCCACGATGTGCGCACTCCGGTGGCCGCTGCCGGCGCCAGCCGGAACATCCGGGTAGACCGCGAGACCCCCAGCGGCAACGACTTCCTCAAGAACGCTGCCCGCCGCCGCACCCTCAAGAAAAAGTCCGAGTGACCCCCGGCATAAGGAGACACTATGCGTACCAAAAACGAACTGTATCAGGAAGCCCTGCGCACCGTCGCCCGCCGTCGTCAGACCGCACGGGCCAAGGCGGAGGACGCCCGCGCTGAGGCCGAGGCTGCTGTCCCCGGGCTGCGCCACGCCGAAGAAGAGGTGCGGGTGCGGGGCATCCGCTGCGCACTGGCCGGTGCGGCGGGCAAGGACCGCACCGATGCCGCTGCGGCCCTCACCGATGCCCGCAAAAAGCTGGCCGACCTGCTGGCCTCCAGCGGCCGTCCCGCCGACGCACTGGAGCCGCACTTCACCTGCAGACTCTGCGAAGACACCGGCATTGTGGACGGACGCACCTGCAGTTGCGTCCACAAGGTGATGCAGCAGCTCCGCCGGTCGGAGATCGAGGCTCTGTCCAGCCTCTCCATTTCCAGCTTCGATACCATGGAGCTGCGCTACTACCCCGCCCGGATGGACGCCTCCCTCGGCGAGCCGGTACGGAGTTATATGTCCACCCTTCTGGACGACCTGCGCGGCTACGCCGACGAATTCGATACCACCAGCCAGAGCCTGATGCTCCTCGGCAACGCCGGTCTGGGCAAGACCCATGCCGCTCTGGCCATTGCCGGAGAGGTGCTGGAAAAGGGCTTCGACGTCATCTATGTGTCCAGCCCCGACTTCTTCTCGAAGCTCGAGGCCCTGCACTTCGGCTCCGACCCCGCCGGGGAGGAAGAGATGCTCCTGCGCACCGCCGCCGGGGCCGACCTGCTCATCCTCGACGACCTGGGTTCCGAGTTCAACTCCAGCTTCCTCATCAGCACCCTTTACAGCCTGCTGAACAACCGTCTGGGCGCGAAGCTGCCCACCATCGTCACCACCAACATCACCGACGGCTCTCTGCTGGAAAAGCTCTACACCGAAAAAATCTCCAGCCGCCTCTCCTCTTTTGTCCCCTTCCTCTTTATGGGCGACGATATTCGGGCGCAAAAGGCAGAAGAAGCGTAAATAGGATAGAAGTCAAAGAGAGTTCTTATTCAGGAAAGGAATTTCAAATATGGGAATCGTAGTCATCGGCGCAGTTTTCGTGGACATCAAGGGCTATCCCCTCTCCACCTACATCCCCGGCGGACGGAACGCCGGCCGCATTGAACAGGTGCATGGCGGTGTGAGCCGGAACGTGGCGGAGGACATCGCCAATGTGGAACTGCGCCCCACCTTCGTGGGTCTGGTGGACGACACCGGCATGGGCCAGGACGTCATCGACAAGCTGGACAACCACAAGGTCAACACCAGGTACATCCAGAAGGTCCCCAATGGCATGGGGACATGGCTGGCCATCTTTGACAACGACGGCGACGTCCACGCCGCCATCTCCAAGCGCCCTGACACCACCCCGCTGACCACCCTGCTGGAGGAGAAGGGCGACGAGATCTTCAAGGACTGCGACGCCATCGCCATCGAGCTGGATCTCGAGAAAGACACGGTCAAGCAGGTGCTCCGCTATGCCAGGAAATACAACAAAAAGGTCTTTGCCGCAGTCTCCAACATGAGCATCGCCATGGAGCGCCGCGACTATCTGCAGCAGATCGACTGCTTCGTCTGCAACCAGCAGGAGGCCGGTCTGCTCTTCTCGGACGACTACGAGCATCTCGCCCCCAGCCAGATGGCTCAGGTACTGGCCCGGAACGTCCACAGCGCCAACATGCCCAGCATGGTGGTGACCATGGGCGGTCAGGGTGCCGTGTACGCCAAGCACACCGGCGAGTGCGGCGTCGTACCCGCCAAGAAGGTGGACGTCATCGACACCACCGGCGCAGGCGACGCCTTCTTTGCCGGTACGGTCATCGGCCTGACCTACGGCAAGAATCTGGCCCAGTCCTGTGAGATCGGCAGCCGCCTGGCCGCGTCGGTCATCTGCATCACGGAGAACGTCTGCCCCCGTTTCCGCCCACTGGAATTCGGGCTGGATGTGCCGGTAGTGGACTGAATCTGTATCTTCATGCGCAGAGGTCTCTGGGCCTCTGTGCTTATTTTTTAATGCTGCCGTTCGATTCTTTCGATGCATTTCGCGGTTTTTATCGGAAAATCTGTTGAATCCCACCTGTGGCAGTGTTACACTGGACTTATTCAAATTTGTGAAAAGAGGAGAATCTAATGAACCAAAATCAGCACAAGCGAAGCGCCTTTTCGGGCAAGATCGGCTTTGTCCTTTCGGCGGCAGGCGCTTCGGTAGGCCTCGGCAATATCTGGCGTTTTCCCTATCTCGCAGCAAAGTACGGCGGCGGCATTTTCCTGCTCATCTACATCATCCTCGCCTTCACCTTCGGCTACACCATGATCGTGGCCGAGACGGCGCTGGGCCGGATGACCAAGAAAAGCCCGGTGGGCGCATTCGCCGCCGTCCGCAAGGGCGGGCGCTCCTTCGGCGGCTGGATAAATGCCATCATCCCCATCCTTATCGTGCCTTATTACTCGGTCATCGGCGGCTGGGTCATCCGGTATCTGGCCGACTACGTCAGCGGCCACGGCAGTGAGCTGGCCACAGACGGCTACTTCTCGGCCTTCATTTCCAGCGGCGCTTCGGCGGAGATATGCTTTGTCATCTTTACCATCTTTACCCTCGCTATCATCTTTGCAGGCGTGCGCAACGGCGTGGAGCGGGTCTCCAAGGTGATGATGCTCATTCTCGTGGTGCTGTCCGTCATCATCGCGGGCTACTCCGTCACCCGCCCGGGTGCGCTGGAGGGCGTGAAGTATTTCCTCGTGCCGAATCTCTCCAACTTCTCCTGGATGACTGTCGTGACCGCCATGGGGCAGATGTTCTACTCCCTCTCCATCGCAATGGGCATCCTCGTCACCTTCGGCTCCTACATGAAGAAGGATGTCTCCATCGAGGAGTCCACCGAGAACGTGGAGATCTTCGACACGGCCATTGCCATCATGGCGGGCCTGATGATCATTCCGGCGGTCTTCTCCTTCTCGGGCGGCGACCCGGACACCCTGCAGGCCGGCCCGGCCCTCATGTTCATCACCATCCCGAAGGTCTTTGAGAGCATGGGCCTCGGCACCGTGGTGGGCATCCTCTTCTTCACGCTGGTGCTGTTTGCCGCCGTCACCAGCTCCATCGCCCTGACGGAAAGCGCTGTCTCCACCTTCGAGGACGAGCTGGGCTGGGAGCGTAAGCAGGCCACTGTCCTCATTGGCATCATCATGCTGGTGCTGGGCAGTCTGTCGGCTCTGGGCTACGGCCCTCTGGCCCGATTCACGGTCTTTGGGATGCAGTTCCTCGACTTCTTCGATTTCCTCACCAACTCGGTTATGATGCCCATTGCAGCCATCACCACCTGCCTGCTGGTGTCCCGGGTCATCGGTGTGGAGAAAATCGAGGAAGAGGTCACGCTGGAAGGCAAGCCCTTCCGCCGCAAGCGCATCTTCAACTTTATGATAAAGTACCTCTGCCCCATCTTCGCGGCCATCATCCTCATCAGCTCGGTGGCAAACGCGCTGGGCGTCATCTCCATGTAAGCAGACAATATAAAAAGCGCTGGAAGCCTTTACACCGCTTCCAGCGCTTTTCTTATGCCCGTTTCAGGATGCTCTTTATCTCGTCCAGATTCTTTACAAAATAAATGCCGCTCTGCCGCTCGGGGCTGGACAGCCCCATCTCGACCATGTGGGCCAGCAGAGCTTTCAGCCCGGCGTAGTAGCCGTCGAGGTCGTAGAGGATGCAGGGCGCGTCCAGATGACCCAGCGAGACCTTGGACATCACCTCGGCGATCTCTTCCAGCGTACCGGTGCCGCCGGGGAAGGCGATAAAGGCGTCGCCCAGCTCTATCATCCTGGTCTTGCGCTCAGTCATGTCCTGCGTGACGATGAGCCTGGTCAGACCGTCATACTGCACCTCGGAGTCGATGAAGAACTGGGGCTCGACGCCGGTCACTTCGCCGCCCGCCGTCAGAACGCTGTGGGCCAGACGCCCCATCAGGCCGCTGCGGGAGCCACCGTAGACCAGCGCGTTCCCGCTCTCGCCGATCCAGCGGCCCAGTTCCTCCACCGCCTGTTTCAGGGCCGGGTCGCTGCCCTCGTTGGCCCCCAGATAGACCGTAATATTCATCTGCATTTCTCCTGTCACTTTGCCCATGTCATTTCCTGATTCGGGCCGGTATAATCAAACTTACCGTCGTTCTTTTCTTCCAGCGCTTTTATCATGTGATAAGCAAACTCATTGTAGGGCGTCGGGATGCCCAGCTCTTTGCCCATCCGGATGAGCGCACCCGAGAACATATCGATTTCGGTATGGCGTCCGGCGTCGAGGTCTTGCAGCGTCGAGTAGCGGGCCGAGGGCTTGACGGCGCAGCCCTTGCCGGACACGGCATCCACCTTCTGCATATCAATGCCCTTGGCTGCGGCAATGGCTTCCAGCTCACGGCGGAGACCGTCGCTGATGGCCTTCATATGGACGCTGTCACGGTAGCAGCCTACGCCTGCGCCGAGGATGGCCTGGGGCAGGTTGTTGCAGACGTTGAGGCGGAACTTGCTCCACATCTCTTCCCGGATGCAGTCGGTGGCCCGGAAGTGCAGCTCTGTGCCGCCGAACAGGGCCTCCACGGCCTTGACGCGGGGGCTGTCGCAGGGCGGCTCCTTCTCGCCGAAGATGATGCCAACGGTGGTCGCCGGGTCAAAATGGAAGCCGTCCGCCTCCTTGTGAGACGCCACTTTGATGAGGGAGTAAAGCAGATGCTCCCCACCCACGGCAGAGGCAATGATGTCCTCGCTGTCCACGCCGTTCATCAGGCTCATGATGGTGGTATGGGGACCGGTGACGGCTTTGATGCTGTCCAATGCGCCGGGCAATGCGCCGTATTTCAGGCAAACGATGAGAAGGTCGGCGTCATGCGCCTCCTGCGGCGTCCAGACCGCCGGACGGTAGATTTTGCCGTTGATGGCACAGCCTTCTTTTGCCAGCCGCTCGCCGCGCGGGCCATCGGCCATCATGCCAAGCTCAATGTCCCTGCGGGCCGAAAGCCCCCAGATAACATAAGAGCCGACCGCACCGGCTCCCAGAACTGCAACTTTTTTGATGTCCATATCGTTCCACCTCAATATCGTCCGCATGATTTGCGGGATTCATTTCTGCAGCTTTGTAACCAGACCTGCCATCGTTCTCTTTTATAGGTCCCCATTATACCATGAACGCAGTGAAATGGTATAATGGCGCATCCAAAGCCGGTTGCCGCGCAGCTCCGCAGGAGCAAGCAGCGAGGCGCTGCGCATAAAAACTATAATATCGCGTCAGCGATATTATACCACGCTTTTCTCTTCCGGAAAAGCCCGGAGTGTTTCGTTTTTGCACGTCAAAAATCCTTGACTTTTGGTGATAAGTTATAACAAAAGTGTAGAATCTCTTCGGTAAATAGAATCTTTGTTAAAAAAGGGCTTGATTTTTTTCGAAAATGGACTAGAATATCTTTTTGCGGAAAGGTTTCACCTGTACAGCCTTCCGCGAAACTGTTTTTTCAAAAGTAAGGAGATTTTTGATATGAAACTCAAGAATGTTTGTGTTACCGTTGCTGCTCTGGTTCTGGCTGTCAGCATGACTGCCTGCGGCAGCTCTTCTTCTACTGCTGCTTCTACCTCTGAGGCTGCTTCTGCTGCCGCTCAGTCTGAGGCTGCTTCCACCTCTGCCGTGGCCGAGGAGAACAGCGCTTCCTCTGAGGCTGCTTCTGAGGTTTCCAGCGAGGCCGCATCTTCTGAGGCTGCTTCCTCCGAGGCTGCTTCCTCCGAGGTCGCTTCTTCCACTGCCGCCTGAGTTTCAGTGCATAAAAACGAGCCGCAGCCTTTCCCCGGTGGGATGGGCTGCGGCTCATTTTATTTTAGACAAAATCCTCCCGCATGGGGGTGAAGATGTCCAGCAGGATGCCGGCCTCGGTGCAGACGCAGCCGTGCTCCACGCCGTCCTCCTTCAGGATGGTGTCCCCTGCCCGCACCGTGCGGGTCACGCCATCCACCGTGAAATCGAACGCACCCGACACCACATAGGTGATCTGGGTGTGGGGGTGGTGATGCAGTGCGCCCACGGCCCCCTTTTCGAAGGTGTTCTCCACACACATCAGGCCGTCGGTGTAAGCCAGCACCCGGCGGGTGACGCCCTCGCCTGCCGCCTGCGGCAGAGCCTCTGCATGATAGACCCAGCGCTGTTTCTTCTCGGGAAGCTTCATATCCATTCCTCGTTTTCCGCCGCCAGACAGCGGCTTTTTTCTTTCTTCTATTATAGCGGCCTGGGGCTGGATTACAAGCTTGATTTGAGCGGGTGTCGCAGGATGGTCTTCCGCTTTTCCGGCGCGGTGCGGTTGGGGTCGGAGAGATAGAGCTCGTGGTGAAAGCGCGTCTCAGAGAAGTCCACCGCATAGCCCTGCTCTGCCGCAAAGGCATTCATCCGGGCCAGAGTCTCCGGCTCGTCGTCGTAAGAGCCGAGGTGCATACACTGGACACAGAGGCCCTCATCGTAGGTGAAGAACTCGACCTTGGAGAAATCCTTTTTCTTTTTGGCTGTCGCTTCCCGGACCGCCCAGTCGAACTCTTCCCGGGTCACGAACTCCGGCAGGCGGAGCATGGATGTCCAGTGGAAGCTTTCCTTCCCGATCCCCGTCTGTTCCCACAGTCCTTCCAGCGGAGGCACTACGAAGTCAAAGTAACCGTCCACCCGGTGACTGCCCTTCTTGCTCATCTTGATGGTGTAGAGCAGGCCATACAGCAGCTCGATGGCTGCTTTGTACTCGCCTGTAGGGTCGTTGGGGTCGCCCTGCCCCCGCACTGCGGCAAAGGTCATGGCTGGCACGGTGACAAACTGCGGCTCACGAGGTGGTTGGTAGAGTGCCTTATATTCCTTCTTATAATCAAACGCCATCGTCGCTGACCTCCTCTGCCTGTCCAGCAGCTCCTTCGGCAGTGTGTCCGACAGCTCACGTCGGTCCAAACCAAGTTCCAATGCTGCTTGTTCTTTCATCGCCAGTATACCACGACAACCAATCTTTGTAAACCATAAAGTTGTGCTATGCGCCGCAAAAAATCCTCTGTCTGGAAAGGCAGAGGATGCAAACAAAAAAGACCTTCCCACTCTCCGGAATGGGAAGGTCTTTATAAGTGCTTAGTTCGCCTTAGAACTGACGTTCAAGGACATGATCACTCAATGATCTTGCCGACGACGCCGGAACCAACGGTACGGCCACCCTCACGGATAGCGAAACGCAGGCCCTCTTCCATAG
>OGMF01001239.1_pt1 | contig 25722 bp, 22 predicted proteins | sample 1572921 | NCBI WGS metagenome assembly OGMF01 (sample SAMEA2581919, study PRJEB24529) | metagenome | biome: Human gut stool | place: China | collected 2011 | reverse complement strand
TCTCCATGTCCAGCACGCCGCCCTTGGCGCGCTCGGCCTTCTGCAGCTTCTGCAGGGCACCCCACAGCTTGTCGGTCGCCTCGGTGGGGCCGGCCAGAAAGCTCTCGTCGCCGTCGTAGGGAGTGTAATTCTTCTGGATGAAGTCGCGCACATTGACTTCCTCTTTCCAGATGCGGCCCTCAAAGCCTTCCCACTGTTCAAAATTGATCATTGGAACCTCCTTGCTCTTTACCATTTTCTCGATGGTTAGCATAATCTAACTAATGAGCCTTTGAAAAACCGCTTCTCGGCGGTCTTCTGGGGGCGTACGAATGAGCTGCAAGGCGCAGGCAGATGCAGACACCCAGCAGCCTCAAGAATATAATATCAGTGTTTTTTGCAAAAAGCAAGAGGGAACGGATGGATTTTACACAAAGGCGGGAAAGGTTTCTTAGTACAAGTGTCCAATTTTTGGAGAAAAAGCTTTTTCCGCAAAAAAATTTCAAATCGGGGCTTGACAGGCATGACAAACTATGGTATCCTGTTGTCACGGCAAGGTTAGTTAAATCTAACCAAGGCTGCGAAACCCTCTGCAAAGGGTTCCGATTCCTCCATTCCATACTCTCTTTTTCTTTTGGCAGGGTGCGGCATTCTGGTTTGCTCCGCCCCTCCTGCGCGGCAAAGGCGGCTCTGGTACAGCGGCCTTTGCGAAAACAGAAAACAAAAACGGGACACACAGCTTGACCACCTGTGTGCCCCGATTTTTGTTTGTATGGTAAATTTCAATCAGCTGCAAAGCTGCGCTCATGGATGGAATTTCATTTCATCAGTCTGCTTTTACCGGCGTTTCAGTCATGTCGAGGAAGTAGCCCAATACTTCACCGACATCTGTAATCTTACCTTTTACAACGATTTCATCACCGATGGACATATCCATAACGACCTGCTTTTGCTCGTCGTTTTTTATATAGCACTGAACACCAGTGATTGCCCACTCATCCGTGCTGTCAACGATACTGATGTATTTACCGTTGCTATCAATTACGCTGAGTCTTCCTGTCAATTCAACATACTGCCCTTTGTACTTGTCAGCGGCTTTCAAGGCGTTGCTGTCCAGATCCTCGGAAAGCTCGGTTACGGTATATGCAGTATACTCAATTGCAGCCTCAGAAGAAGAACTGGAAACGGCTGTTTTGGAAGTGGCCGTACTGGAGGTAGAACCGCTGGAGTCAGAACTGCCAGACCCTCCAATCGCAGCAAGAACAATGATTACGATAATCGCGATAAACCACCAACGTTTGTAGATCGGCGGTTTGTTTTTTCCACCGCAATGTGGGCATACTTTAGCACTGGCAGCGATTTCTTGTCCGCAATGTTTACAGGTTGTCATTTTGTCCTTTGCCATTTTAATCTTCCTTCTCTTTCTTTTTGATGAGCGGCAGTTTAGACTGTATAAAATACAAGCCTTTTTATCATAATACACCTGATAAGGTGTAAAGTCAATACATCTGATTGGATGTCAAGTATAGTTCCCATAGGTAGGGGGCTTGACTGTGTATTGTTATGAACGACTGCGCGATTTGCGTGAGGATGCCGATTTGACACAAAAAGAAGTAGGAACGATTTTGAATACGACCCAACAGCAATATGCAAAGTATGAACTGGGGGTGCAGGAGATTCCAACGCACCACCTGATTCGACTGGCCGAGTACTATGATGTGAGCATTGATTATATCGTGGGTCGCTTAGACTGGGAGGATGTACAGCTTTTGCGTGTTTTTCAACACTGGAAGCCGGAACAAAAGGCAAAAATTATAAAAAGCAGTAGTAAAAAATAAACACCTTGAGGAAAACTCTTCAAGGTGTTTTGTCATATCAACATTTTTGTCCTGACCATTTGTCAGCCGCGTATCGGGGAGCGGACACTATTTTGAGGCATCTCTGCCTTGTACTATTATTATACGATGAACCGGCAATTATGTCAATCGTTCAGGAGCGCTTCTGTGCATCCATCTGGTCCAGATGTTTCTGGGCAAACAGCGATGCCACGGCGGAAAAGCCGAAGACGAAGTAGTAGCTGGCGATGCGGAAGAGCATCAGGGTGCTCATGGCCTCGCCGCGGGTCATGAAGGAGCCGAAGACGAGGAGAAAAGCCGTCTCGATGGAACCCATACCGGCCACGTTGGGCAGAGCGTTGGAGAGGAAGAGCATCAGGCTGGCGAGCAGCTGCACCTGCCAGAAGCTGAGGCCGCAGGGCAGGCCCATGAACCGGATGCAGAGATAGGGCAGGGTGTACATCAGAAAGAGCTTGAGGGTGTGCAGCGCGAAGATCTGGATGCAGCGGCCCTTGTCGGCGAGGAGGTGGCGGCTCTCGGTGCCGAGGGTGTCCAGCTGCTCCAGCCATTTTTCCCGGCGGGTCTGCCAGGAGTCAGTCCTGGGCAGGCAGCCCAACGCCCAGCGGGCCAGCCGCTGGATGAGGGGCGATACGCAGACCAGCACCAGCGCCACGATGATGACGGCCACCACGGCATAGGCCATGGGCAGATAGTTCATCACGCCGGAGGTGTTGGCGGCGAGCCACCGGTGCTGCAGCAACAGCATCACGGTGGCGTAAAGCAGAACGGTTGTCTTGTGGAAGACGTATTGCAGGGTCATCAGGCCCACGCCGGGGCCAAGCGGCAGGCCGCTGCGGTAGAGGTAGTAGGACTGCATCGGCATGGCACCGGCACCCAGGCAGATGACGTTGCCGAAGGTGCCCATGAACGACGATTCCAGCGCCTGCCGCACGGTGAAGCCGGGCATCCGGCTGCGGATGATGACCCAGCTGACCAGACCTTCCAGCACCGGGTAGGTCAGGCCCACGGCCAGCACGAGCAGCACCTGCCAGAAGCGCAGCTGTGCCAGTGCGGCAGAGATCTCGGCCCAGTGGCGCTGGAAGATCCAGAAGACGATGCCGGTGAGCACCACCAGAACGGTGAGCGAGAGGATCGTTTTTTTGCGGGACGGCTGCTGCGGGGTGGACTGGTCCATCAGAGAAGGCTCCTTTCGAGATCGTTGGTTGCAGTATACCACAGCAGCCGGAGCGGTTTGTGAACTTGTACGAAATTTTTCTCGTCAATTTGAGCGAAGTGATAAAAAATCCTCCGTACAACCTCTCAGTCTCGCTCACGCTCGACAGCTCCCCTGGTAGGGGAGCCTCTGGCGAAACCATTGACTTTGCGAGGACTGCCAAAGCCTCCCCTACAAGGGGAGGTGGCATTGCGAAGCAATGACGGAGAGGTTGTACGAAGGAAAAGTGAATCACAAATAAAACGTTAATGCCCTTCGGTCAGCTCTTTCACCGCAGCGGTGAGAGCGTCGGCGAAGGACTGCTTGGAATAATGCGCTTCGTAGAGCTTCCGGCAGTCGGCCCGCATGGCGGCGAGCTTCTCCGGGTGGAGGATGGCCCACTCCAGAATGGAGGACAGCTTTTCCGGGTCGTCGTCCGGGTAGGTGAAACCATCTACACCTTCGGTGATGAGACCGGCGGTGCCGGTGTGTTCCGACACGATGGAAGGTTTGCCGAAGATGAGGCCCTCGGTGACGAAGGTAGGCATCGGGTCGTCGCGGGAGGCGCAGACGAGGCAGGTGCACTGCTCCATCAGATTCTTGATCTCATCCCGGCTGAGCCGCTTGCAGTAGAAGACGTTGGCCGGGTATTCGGTGGTCAGGGTGCGGACGGCGTCCATCATCTCCTGGTCGGCAGCTTTGCCCACGAAGAGGAAGGTTGCTTTTTCCCGCACGGCGTCGGGCAGCAGGCGGATGGCCTTGCAGAAGATGTCCTGCCCCTTTCGGCGCTCGAACGAGCCAACCGTGGCGAAGAGGGGCTTGTCGGCGGGATAGCCCAGGTCGCAGCGGGGGAAATCCTCAGCGGCATAGTCCGGCAGGCCGTAGATGAGGGGGCGGATGTCGAACTGGGGACGGACCGAGTGCATGGCGGCGGCAGCGTGTTTGCCGACCGAGTAGAGCTGCACATTGGGCGCAATGTGCTTGGGGATCTGGTGCGCGATGTGGGGGTAGCCCGCAAAGGCATCGTGGAGCCACCAGAGCACCGGCACCGGCGCGTTGCTCAGGGCGCGGATAACGCGGGCCTCGACCACGGTGTTGGCCAGCACGAAGTCGGCGCAGAGCGCCAGCCCCCAGAGGGTGTTCGAGGAGGTGCAGCCCGCGCGGGTGATGACGGCGGCTCCGGCATCCACGAAGAGCTGGAGCGAGCCGGAATCGTCCGGGCCGAGGACCACGACCTCATAGCCCATGCTGCGGAGCACCGGCACGGCGCTGACCAGCACGATGGGGGCACCGGTCATGTCCAGCACATGGCTCATGACAAAGGCCCGCTTGCCGGAGGCGGAATAGGCATCCTCGGCGCAGATGTCCCGCTCGTAGTGGAGCAGGGCCTGCGGGATGCAGACCGGAGCCTGGCAGAGCTGCGCGGCCAGAGCCAGCAGCTCCATGACGCTTTCGGGGTCCCGCGCGGCGGCGCGGCAGCGGGCCAGCAGGCCGCGGCTGACGAGGGCGAACTTGTTCTCGGCCAGATGCCCATGGCTCTGGTAGAGGGCCGTCTGCCCCGAAAAGCCGAAGACCGCGTTGCAGACGGCGTAGTCCGCGCCGTCCCGCAGGGCCTGGGCGAAATAGGTCAGGGTGGTGGAGAGGCAGGCAACGTCCTCGCTGACGAGGAGCACACCGGCCACCGCGTCGGTCAGCTCTCCGGCCAGATGGTCCACCAGACGGAATTTGCGGTGGAGCTGGTCCTGCAGAGCCTGCGCCAGAACGCGGCTGCGCAGCGGCGCGTAGACGAGCAGATAGGTGCTCTGGGTGTCGGTGTAGGTCTGCTTTGCCAGCTGTTCCCGCTGCAGGGAAGTGTAACTGTTGTACATGCGCGTCCCTCCCGGCTCAGTGGCGGAACAGCCCCAGCAGGCGGCGCAGGGGCCGTGTCAGCCTCCAGCTGCTGCTGTTCAGGACGCCTTCCAGCGAAGTCTCGTAGGCCTGACGGCGGGCTTCCGCCTCGGCGTTCTTCTGGTGCAGTTCGCTGATCTGCTGCTGCAGCGCGGCAATGGCCTGCTGCTGTGCGGCGATCTGGTCGTTGAGACCGGCGATGTGCTGGGCCTCACTGTCTCTGGTCTTCTGGTAGAACCGGAGGCCCTCCAGCACGGTGTTGAAGAGCGGCTTATCGGCCAGTGTTTCCAGCGGGCAGTAATGATAGGAGACGCCCAGCTTCATCCCGGCGGGGAAATGGGTCACACCGTCCAGCAGATAGTTGGGGTCGCAGTCGAGGAAGAGGGTGCTGTCGCTGGGCAGAGTCAGGCCGTTGACCGGGCGGCAGAGCACCCGGTCATCCGAAAAGCTCAGGTTGGTGATGCAGCAGGGCAATTCGCCCGGATCAAGCCGCAGGGCGCGGGCGGTCACGGGCAGCTCAAAGGTCGCGATGACAACACCCGTCAGCTCGTCCACCTCATAGTCCGGGGCGGTGAGGGTGTCTTTCTCCGAAAAGCCGAAGCCCGCATCAAAATAGAGGGTGGGCTGCAGCAGGGCGGGGGAGTCGGTGTGCTTCTCATTCTGGGGATGGGCCGCAAGGTAGGATTGCACTTCCTGTTCCAGCGCAAGGCAGCGTTCTGCCAGGTGGGAGACGCCCTCGTCCGAGAGCTTGAGCTGCTGTTCGAGGTCCGCGATGCGGGCCTGCAGGGCAGCCGTGGAGGCAGGAGCTTCGTTGTTCATAACCGGATTCTCCTCATTTTATATAAATTCACTTCAGCGGGGAGACCCCGCAAAAATTCAGTGTCTGGCCGCATAACGCCGCTGTGCCGGGCCCGCACGTCGGGCGGCCGCATTCCGGGCAGCGGTGCGCTGGAGCTTCCAGTCGCGGCGGCGGAGCAGCAGCTCACAGATCAGCAGGATCGAACCCATGGACACCGCAAAGTGGGTCACAAGGCCCAGAGCCTCCCGGCCCGCAAACTTCTGCGCCATCAGATACCAGGGGATGGCGGTGAGCTCCACGGTGTGGATGCAGAAGATGTACAGTGACCGCTGGCCGATGGCCTGCACACCGTGGGTGATGAAATTGTCCACATGGCGCTGGAAGAAGAGCAGCAGCGACAGCATCCCCAGACCGGTCATCGCATCCAGCAGGATGCTCACGGGGCCGAAGGTCCATTCGGCCATCGAGACGCAGTCGGTGCTCTGGGTGGCCAGCACAAGGCCCGCCACAGCCAGCGCCGAGGCGATCATGCCGAGCTTGAGCTTCCAGGACAGGGGCTTGTCGAAGAGCTTGTGCTGCTTGGCCAGATACCCGACGTAGAGCGCCGGAACCGTGACCATGCCCTGGCCGATGCAGAAGGGGACCTCCCAGGTGATGCAGATGCCCCAGCCCAACAACATGGTGCCCAGCACGGCCCAGGGTATGTATGGTTCGGGGAAGATGTTCAGGATGACGTCCAGCAGGATCCACGCGATCATCAGCGAGAGCAGATACCACATCGGCCCGCAGGAGAAGAAGGTCTGCCCGGCGTAGAGGGAGGTATGGGGCAGGCCCAGCGCAAAACCGCCGAAGACCTTGAGGGTCTCTCGGACAGCGCCCTCGACCGAGCCGAAGGTGAGATAGTGGATGAGAAAATGGAAGAACGTCGTGGCAAGCCCGGTATAAAGGTAGGGCTTGAGCAGCGTTTTGAACTGCTGGTCGATGCACTTGCCGATGGACCGCTTGCGGAAGCCGTAGCCGCTGGCGATGTAGAACGCCGCCATCAGGGACTCCCGGTAGGCGAACAGATAAAAGGTCATGGGCGTGATGGTCGTCGTGGCACCCACCGGATACAGCTCGGCGGAGTGCGCGAACACGATGGTCAGCATTCCGATGCCCTTGAGAAAATCAAACATGCCCAATGAATTGGCTGTGCGGGGTTTGGTACCCTCCATGAAATGCCCTCCTTTGCGCCGAGATCACCGGGGGAGTGGCAGATGCCGAATTCGGGCGCAAGATGTTAAAAGTTACAAAATCGTTATAAATAAGTATAATGCTTTTTTGAGGTTCTGTCAATCAAAGACGGACAGCCTGCAAAAAGCCCTCACGGTGCAGAAAAAGTGTACCACACCCGCTGCCCCTGCGCAATGAATGGGAGCAAATCCCATCTGTCTGCACAAGTTGGACGCAAGCTTATATTGCATATTTGTGCAATTAAAACTTGCATTCAGCTCCGGAATGCGGTATACTGAGAACCATAGCCCCCAAACTTTGCCAAAAAGCGGGATTCATTGGGAAAAACGCCAAACAAACAAGGAGTGTATAAAATATGACCAGAGAAGAGTGCTGCGCCGTTGTTGCTGAAAAAGACATGCCGAGGACGGTCTATGATATGATCGTTGCCATGCAGGAAAAATACGCCGAGCGCCCGGCATTCCGCTGGGTGGACGACGCCACCAAGACCGTGCAGGAGAAGACCTACGGCCAGTTCGTGGAGGACATCCGCAAGATGACCCGCTATCTGCAGGCAAATGTTGCCGATGTGAAAGGCCAGCGCATCGTCATCCTGAGCCGCACCAACTACGAGTACGGTGTAGTGACCTTCGGCGCTGTGATGGCCGGTGCCGTCATCGTGACCCTGAACCAGAAAAAGACCTGGCCGGAGCTGGAGTATGAGCTGGGCCTGAGCGATCCTGCCCTCATCTTTACCGACGGCATCGACTACGGCTATGCCGACGAGCTCAAGGCCGCCTACGGCGACAAGCTCCGCCCCATGAACGCCTACGAGGGCAGCGCCCCGGCCGAGCTGGCCAACCGCATCGACCCCAACGCCCTGATGATGCTGATGTTCACCTCCGGCACCACCGGCCGCAGCAAGGGCGTCATGCTCAGCGAGAAGAACTACTTCAGCGCCATGCGGATGTATGTTGCTGGCCAGGAGGCCATTATGAGGAAGGCCCAGGATCTGGCTCCGAAGGATATGAACAAGCCCTTCAGCCACTTCACGCTGGTGCCCATGTTCCACCTGTCCGGCTTCATCTGCTACTTCGCCTACGGCATCCATGGCTGGACCCTGAACCTCTGTGCGGACCCGCGCGACGTGCGCCGCGATATGTCCATGATGCACAGCGACGCCATGTCCACCCCGCCGGTGCTGGTGGAGATGATCTACAACGAGATCCGCCGCGGCAATCAGGACAAGCTGAACGGCCTGTGGAACCTGAGCTGCTCTTCCGCCATCCTCGACCCGGAGATCCTGAGCTACCTCATCGCCCACGGCTTCTACATCAACCAGTGCTACTCCATGACCGAGCTGGCCGGCTATGGCCTGCTGAACATCGCGCAGGAGGGCGAGCATCTGCGCGCTCTGGGCAAGCCGGACGGCTTCTGCGAGATCAAGCTGGATGAGACCGGTGAGATCTGCGTCCGCGGTGATGCCGTCATGCTGGGCTACTACAAGGACCCGGAGGCTACCGCCGAGGCCATCGACAAGGACGGCTGGCTCCACAGCGGCGATCTGGCCCGCGTGGACGAGGACGGCTTCTACTACATCACCGGCCGCAGGAAGAACCTCATCATCCTGGACAGCGGCGAGAACGTCAGCCCCGAAGAGCTGGAGAAGCTGCTGGGCAAGTGCGCTGACATCAAGGAGTGCGTTGTCAAGGAGATGGGCAAGAAGATCGGTGCCGTCATCTGCTGCGAGCCGGACAAGGAGCAGAACGTCCGCGCCTTCGTCACCGAGCTGAACCGCACCCTGCCGCTGTACAAGCGCATCAGCGCGGTGGAGTGCACCGCAGAGCCGCTGCCCCGCAATGCCATGGGCAAGCTGCTGCGTAAGTAAGAGCGCATTTGTAGAAAATCTGTAAAGCTGTACGGCGAAATATTGCAATTCCCCTGAAAAACGGGTATTATAAAACTGCATGACGTCGGTACAGGCCGGGACCAGAATGGGGAAACCGGGCCGCGCGGGGCATCCCCTTGCGCTGTGACGCTGAAATCCATCATGGAAAGGAAGATTTTTTGATGCAAAGAGCAGAAATCGTGTCTCAGATCCTCGCGATCCTGGAGGACGTGGCAGAGATCAGCCCGGAGGACGTGAACGAAGACAGCGTCCTGATGGACGACCTCGACCTGTCCTCAATGGAGATCCTGACCATTGTGGCGGATCTGGAAGAGACCTTTGGTCTGCGCATCCCCGAAAAGGAGCTGCGCAACTTTGTGACCATCGCGGACGTGGCAGATTATCTGGCGGATAACGCGGGGTGAACTGATTGAACGAGACGCAGTGCGCCGTTTTTCAGGGCATCGTGTATTATTACCGCGCCAATCAGGTGATCTGCCGCTATCAGATCGCCCTGCACGACCCTGTGGACCCGGCGCTGCTGCAGCGGGCCCTGGATGAGGTGCGCCCTCTGGCGGGGTGGTACTTCCAGAAAGTCGTGTGGGAAAAGCGGGAGGCGCATCTTGCGCCGAACGATGCGCCCTGCCGGGTGACCGTGGGAGAAGCCGCCCCTGCCATCCCGGAGGCAACGAACGATTATTTGTTTTCGCTCCACTGCGAGGGAACGACCATCTACTTTGACTGGTTCCATTTCCTTGCGGACGGACGCGGATTTTCACCGTTCATGACGCTGGTTCTCCGCGCCTACTGCAACCTGCGGTACGGCACGGCCTTTGCGTGTGAAACGCTTGCCGAGGACCCGCCCTATGACCCGGAGCTGCTGCTCAAAGAGTTCCCGGAGAGCCAGAAGGCGGGGGCCGAGCAGAACCAGCCCATCGACATCTTTGAGGGAAAGCCCGACCGCATCCGGCTCCGGCTGGACCGGGCCAGCCTCATCGAGGCGGCGGCGCGGGAGGGGGTCAAGCCCTTCACGGCTCTGATGGGCATCGTCTGCCAGGGCTGCGGGCAGTATCTGGAAAAGGACGAGCTTCTTTACAGCTTTGCCGCCGACCTGCGCGAGACGATGGGCCTGCCCAATGCCCGCTACAACTGCATCGTCACCTATCAGCTGCCGCTGAAGGGGGCGGCGGGTGCCCGGCTGAGCGCTTTTGCCAAGGCGCTGGATGCCGCCATCCGGGAGCATCTGAAGCCGGAACGCCTGCGCTACCGTTTGGCCGAGCAGATGGGCTTCGTCTGCCGGGTGTTCCAGCAGAAGGCTCCGCTGAAGATCAAACAGCGCATCTTCCAGATGGGCGAGTACCTCAGCGGGAGCCCGGCGGATTTCTGGGTGAGCTATCTGGGCGACCCGTTCGCCCCGCGCAGCCCGGAACTGGAAGCCTACGTGGAGGATTTCCAGACCTGGGTGCTGCCGGACGGCGCGTCTCTCGCCATGGAAGTGACCAGCCTGCACGGTGTGCTGACCGCCTGCATCGAGAACAAGGTGCATCGCCCCGGCCTTGCGCAGGCGCTGGCCCGCGCATTTGCCGCCGAGGGCGTCACGGTGCTGGAGGCAGCGGAACTCGACGAACAATAAAAAAGGTGTTGCTGCGAATTTCTTGCAGCAACACCTTTTTTGGTTTTCAGAAGGAACCGCCCGACGAGCCGCCGAAGCCGTCGCTGTCGGTGGTGGAACCGCCGGAGTCGCTTTCGGGCTGGGGCGGATCGTAGACCTCGACGCGGTCGGTGTGGGTGTAGCGGTCGGTCTTGACCCGCAGCTTGAGCCCGGCACCGATGTAGTCGTCGGCCTCGGTCTTGAGCTGGGCCGTCTTCATCCGGCTGTACAGGATGCCGCAGACCACGGCGGCGATGAGCATCGGGATGCCCACCACGATGAGGATGCCGATCAGGCCGAGGCCGCCGTCCGGGTCGTTGTCGTAATCCAGCGGCTCGCCGTTCTCGGCGTAGAAGTCCAGTGTGCTGGCGCAGAGGTCGATGTAGGTCTGGGCAGCATCGGCGTAGTCGCCGTCCGACAGCAGGGGCACGACCTCGTCTTCCAGCTGCTCGATGCGGTAGTCGGTAAAGGCGGTGACGCCCCCACCGTAGGTGATGGTGACGTACTTGCGGGAGCCGAGAGCGATCATGAACAGGATGCCGCTTTTTCCGCTGCCGGAGCCAAGGTCGTTCTGCACATAATAGTTCTTGGCGTAGGCGCGCTGGTCGGTGTCGCCGATGCTGTCCACCGTGAGGAAATAGACGTCGCAGTCATGCCCGGCGGAAGCGTCCTCGGCGCTGGATTCCAGCTGGGCGAGGGTGTCGGCGTCGAACAGGCCGTACTCATCCCGCACAAGGGGCGCGTCGGCCAGCGCGGGGCAGGCGAGACAGGCCGCAAGGACCAGAGCGGCAAGGAATGCGCAGAGGCTGCGCAGGCAATGGGTGTGAGGATTCATTCTGCGCACCTCCTTATAAGTAGAGCAGCCAGGTGAGAACGGCCATCAGCGGCAGGCTGATGGCGGCGAACCACGCGGCCACTTTGGCTTTGTCCACAGGCAGGTCGCCGATGAGCCGCCCGGTCTGACCGTTCATCGCGAAGAGAAAGTCGTTGCCCTTCCAGCGGGTGTGGAGCATCCAGACCGGCAGCAGGGCGTAATGCGCCTTGAGCTTGCCGAGGTTGATGTCCTCGTGCAGGGTGTTGACCTCCGAATAGCCGTGGGTGGTCTCGTGCAGGGCCTGGGTCGTGGAGTTCAGCATCCGGGTGCGGGCCCGCTCGGCGCAGGCGTCGGAGTCCTCGTCGTAGCGGTCGGCCAGAAAGCCCGGCAGATACGCAGTGGAAAAGGGCTTCAGTTCGCTGTAATCAAACGGCTCAATGGCGTCCATGTGGGCGTTGGGCATCTTGCTGGAGCCGTCCACCGGAACGCGGGTGAAGACGGCGGTGCCCTCGCGCCGGACGTCGTAGTGCTGGGTGGTGGTCACGTTGTAGTCGCCCTCGCGGTGGCTCTCGGTCGTCAGGCCCTCGTAGCTGCCCCGCGCATCGGCCTCGGCATCGTAGAGCCAGAAAGGAACGTAGACGCCCTGCAGCTCAGCGATGTGGTTCTGGCTCTTGAACGCCTTGGGCAGAAAGGCCTTGCCTTTATAGTAGTGGGTCAGCTGGGCGATGGCGGCATTCTTATCCAGCTTGAAGGGCAGGATGTACTCCGGCTTGAGCTTGCCGGAGAGCTTGCCGCCCAGCACGGTGGGGTTGCCGCAGTAGGGGCAGTTGGTGGCGGCGGTGGTGGCGTCGCAGACAAGCTCAGCCCCGCAGGTAGTGCAGGTGTAGATGGTCAGGCTGGCAGCCTCCATCTCATCCCAGACGGGAGCGGCTGCTTTGCGCCGCGCTGCTTTTTTCTGGTCTGCCTCGGCGGCGGAGTCGGCCTTTTTCTGCCTGGCCGCGTACTGCGCCTCGATGTCTGCCACCTCATACGCCGAGCCGCAGTAGTCGCAGACGAGCTTGCCGGTGGCGCTGTCGAAATGCAGCGGGCCGGTGCAGGCCGGGCATTGGTAATTCGTTACTTTATCAGCCATTCAGGATGCCTCTCTTATGCGCCGAAGGGGCTGCCGCATTCCGGGCAGAACTTCGGCGGGTGGGCCGGGTCGGCAGGGGTGAAGCCGCAGTTCGGGCACTTGCCAGCGGGCTTCGGCTTGCCGCACTCGGAACAGAATTTGCCGCTGTTCTTTGCGCCGCAGCTGCACACCCAGACGGTGGGCGCTTCGGGCCGGGGCTTGCCGCAGGCGGTGCAGAACTTGCCGGTGTTGCCGCTCTGGCCGCAGGAGCAGGCCCAGCCGGATGCCGGGGCGGCAGGCGTTACGGGCTGCTGGGCCCCCATCTGGTAGAGGGTCTGGGCGTTGACACCGCCTGCTGCTGCCGCCTGATTGACCCCCATGAAGGCCATGGCCGGGCCGGCGGCGGTGTTGGAGGCAGCCGCCTGCATGGCAGCGGCCTGTGCGCCCACCAGATGGGCGGCGGCGCGGGTGGGGTCCATGAAGGCGGCACTGCGCTGCAGGTCCTTGATCATCTGTTCGTCTTCTTCGCTGGCCTTGACGCCGGACACGCCCAGCGAGACGATCTCGATGCCGCGCAGCTTGCTCCACTTGGCGCTGAGGGCCTGGTTGAGGGCGTCCGCCAGCTCGGTGGTGTGGGCGGGCAGAGAGGAGTAGCGGATGCCCTGTTCGCTGATGCGGGCAAAAGCAGGCTGCAGGGCGGTCATCAGCTCGGTCTTGAGCTGACCGTCTAGCGCGTCGCGGGTGTAGGCGTTTTCCACATTTCCGCAGACGTTGGTGTAAAACAGGATGGGGTTGACGATGCGGTAGCTGTACTCGCCAAAGCAGCGGATGGCGATGTCGAGGTCGATGCCGGCGCGCTGGTCCACCACCCGGAAGGGCACCGGGTTGGGGGTGCCGTACTTGTTGCCCACCAGCTCCTTGGTGTTGATGTAGTAGATGCGCTGGTCGGCGGCGGCCTGCCCGCCAAAGCCGAACCGCTTGCCCATCTCGGCAAAGACGCCGTCGATGTCCTTCAGCCCGCCGCTGAGCAGGGAGGGCTGGGTGCCGGTGCTGTAGGTGTACTCGCCCGGCTCGGCGCACAGCTCCACCACTTTGCCCTGCTCGACGATCAGGGCGCACTGGCCCTCTGCCACGGCCACGACGGAGCCGTCGGAGATGATGTTCTCATTGCCGTGCTTGTTGGCAGAGCGGCGGTCGGTGCGCTTCTGCCCCTTGACGGCCAGCACTTCGGCCGGGAGGGCATCGCAATAAAAAAACTCTTTCCACTGGTCGGCCATCACGCCGGAGGCCGCGTTCATTGCAGCTTTTACAAGACCCATATTCCAAATCTCCTTTGAAGTGGTTTCGGTTGCGGAACTATCCCTAGTATAGCACAGAAGCACTGCAAAAGGAAACTGCCTCTTGCAATTTTGGCACGATGGGTGTAGAATACTCCCGACAACAAAATACAGGGGAGCTCGTCATGCGGGCTGAGAGGAAGTGCTCAAACTTCGACCCTTTTACCTGATGCGGATAATGCCGCCGTAGGAAGTCATCACGATGCGTTTTCACAGGGGCTTCCGCAGAGGGAGCTCCTGTTTTTGTTTTCTGCCGCAGCCGCCTTGTGGGCGGCTCCGGGCCGAGGGGGAGCGCCCTGGGCCTTGAATCGACGCGATGGGAAGCCGTGTTCCGGCGTGAGAGGAGACCAGAAAGTCTCGACCGCTTTGCAATAGGAGGAATCCTCATGAAAGCACTCTCTACGAAAAAGCTGGCTCTGGCCGGGATGCTCTGCGCCCTGGCCGTTGTGGGCAGCGTGTTCAGCTTCCCCATTTTTGGCAGCAAATGCGCCCCGGTGCAGCACATGGTCAACATCCTGTGCGCTGTGCTGCTGGGCCCCTACTACGGCATCGGCGTGGCCTTCGTGGCCTCGCTGCTGCGCAACCTGCTGGGCCTGGGCAGCCTGATGGCCTTCCCCGGCAGCATGTTCGGTGCCCTGCTGTGCGGCATCGTCTACCACAAGACCGAAAAGCTGCTGCCCACCCTGGTGGGTGAGGTGTTCGGCACCTCCATCCTGGGCGGGCTGTGCGCCTACCCGGTGGCCATCCTGCTGATGGGCAAGAGCGCGGGCGATATCGCATTCTATGCCTACATCGTGCCCTTCCTCGTCTCGACCGCAGGCGGTGCGGTCATTGCAGGTGTGCTGCTGGCTGCACTGCAGCGCTCCGGCGCTCTGCGCTCCATGCAGACCAGCCTGAGCTGAGGAGGGCACCGTGACAGCGTTTGGAGCTCTTTTCGACCGGGTGCGGGAAACCTCGCCCCTCGTCCACTGCATCTCGAATCTCGTCAGCGCCAACGACTGCGCCAACATCGTGCTGGCGGCCGGGGCGTCGCCCATCATGGCGGATGACCCGGAGGAGGTGGAGGAGATCACGGCGCTGAGCCGGGCCCTCTGCCTGAGTCTGGGCACCCCGAACCCCCGCAAAGCCGAGGCCATGGTCAAAGCGGGCCGCACCGCCGCCCGGCTGGGCCTGCCGGTGGTCTTTGACCCGGTGGGCGTGGGCGCATCGCAGTTCCGCCGGGACATCGCGGCCGAGGTGCTGCGGGAAGTGCCCGTCACCGTGCTGCGGTGCAATGCCTCGGAGCTGCAGGCGCTGAGCGGGCTTGCGCAGGTCTCACGCGGGGTGGATGCAGGCAAGACCCTGCCGCCGGAGGCCCTGCAGCCGCTGGCTGAGCAGTTTGCCGCGCAGCACCACTGCGTCGCGGCAGTGACCGGGGCCGAGGACATCGTGACGGACGGGAAGACGACCCACATCCTCCGCAACGGCACCCCGCTGCTGCGGCGTGTGACCGGGGCGGGCTGTATGCTGTCGGTCCTGACGGCGGCTTTCGTGGGGGCCAACCCCGACCGCCCGCTGGCCGCGGCGGCCGCCGCCGTCTGTGCGATGGGTCTTTGCGGTGAGACTGCCGCTGCCCGCCTGACCGGCGAAGAGGGCACCGGAACGCTGCGCATGTATCTGATGGATGCCGTGTCCAACCTGACCGGCGAACAACTTGACCAAGGAGCAAACGATGAACTGTACTGCTGAGATGCTGCGGCTCTATGCCGTGACCGACCGCGCATGGGTAGGCGAACAGACCCTGCCCCAGCAGGTGGAAGCTGCCCTGAAGGGCGGGGCCACCTGTGTGCAGCTGCGGGAAAAAGATCTGGGCGACGCGGCCATTCTGGCAGAGGCGCTTGAGATCTCCGCCCTCTGCAAACGGTACGGCGTGCCGTTCATTCTGAACGACAACGTGGCGCTGGCCAGGCAGTGCGGGGCCGACGGTGTGCATCTGGGGCAGGAGGATATGGACCCCGCCGAAGCCCGGCGCATCCTTGGCCCGGAGGCCATCATCGGCGTGTCGGCCCACAATGTGGCCGAAGCCAGAGCCGCTGTGGAGGCCGGTGCGGACTATCTGGGCTGTGGGGCCATGTTTGCGACCGCCACCAAGACGAATGTGACCGCCCTGCCCAAAGAGACGCTGCGGGACATCTGCGCGGCGGTCCCCATCCCGGTGGTCGCCATCGGCGGCATCCACAAGCAGAACCTGCTCAGCCTTGCCCACTGCGGCGAGGCCGGTGTGGCGCTGGTCAGCGCCATCTTCGCGGCTAAGGACATCGAGGCTGAGTGCAGGGAATTGAGAGCATTGGTAGAACAGTTATAAAGTTGTCCTTCGTACAACCTCTCAGTCTCGCTCACGCTCGACAGCTCCCCTGGTAGGAGAGCCTCTGGCGAAACCGGAGACTTTGCAAGGACTGCCAAGGCCTCCCCTACAAGGGGAGGTGGCATTGCGAAGCAATGACGGAGAGGTTGTAGGGAGGAAATTATAATCTCGGCAGACCGGGGGCACCACCTTCTGCCGGAACAGACTTCATGCAAAGGAGCTTTGACATGAACACCGCAGGGTTTGTCTGCGGAGGCGCCGGAAACCACCCGTTTGATGGGCGAAGTCCGGCTCTTTCGTAACGATAGAAAAAAGAGCAAGAGTGTATCGACTTGTCAAACTGGAGGTAACAAGATGCAGAATTACACCACACAGATGGACGCGGCCCGCAAGGGCATCGTGACCAAGGAAATGGAGATCGTCGCCCAGAAGGAGTACCGCACCACGGAGGAGATCCGTCAGCTGGTGGCCGAGGGCAAGGTCGCCATCCCGGCCAACAAGCACCACACCTGCCTGAACCCGGAGGGCATCGGCAGCATGCTGCGCACCAAGATCAACGTCAATCTGGGCGTCTCCCGCGACTGCAAGGATTACAACATCGAGATGCAGAAGGTGATGAGCGCCGTGAACATGGGCGCAGAGGCCATTATGGACCTGTCCAGCCACGGCAACACCCAGCCCTTCCGCCAGAAGCTGACCCACGAGTGCCCGGTGATGATCGGCACTGTGCCGGTGTACGATTCGGTCATCCACTACCAGCGGGATCTGGCCGAGCTGACCGCACAGGACTTCATCGATGTGGTACGCCTGCACGCAGAGGACGGCGTGGACTTTGTTACCCTGCACTGCGGCATCACCCGCAAGACCATCGAGCAGATCCGCAAGCACAAGCGCAAGATGAACATCGTGAGCCGCGGCGGTTCTCTGGTGTTTGCGTGGATGAGCATGACCGGCAACGAGAACCCCTTCTACGAGCACTTTGACGAGATCTGCGAGATCTGCGCCGAGCACGATGTGACCATCTCTCTGGGCGATGCCTGCCGTCCCGGCTGTCTGGCTGACGCCACCGACGTGTGCCAGATCGAGGAACTGGTGCGTCTGGGCGAGCTGACCAAGCGTGCATGGGCGCACAATGTGCAGGTGATGGTGGAGGGTCCCGGCCATGTGCCCCTGAATCAGGTCGCTGCCAACATGGAGGTGCAGAAGAGCATCTGCATGGGCGCGCCCTTCTATGTGCTGGGACCTCTGGTCACCGATATCGCCCCCGGCTACGACCACATCACCGCTGCCATCGGCGGCGCAGTGGCAGCCGCCAGCGGCGCGGCCTTCCTGTGCTATGTGACCCCCGCCGAGCATCTGGCACTGCCCAATGTAGAGGACGTGAAGCAGGGCATCGTAGCCTCCAAGATCGCCGCCCACGCCGCCGACATTGCCAAGGGCATCCCCCACGCCCGGGACATTGACGACAAGATGGGCGATGCCCGCCGCGTACTGGACTGGGATGCACAGTTTGCCTGCGCGCTGGACCCCGAGACCGCCAAGGCCATCCGCGACGCCCGCCTGCCCGAGGACGACCACAGCGACACCTGCAGCATGTGCGGCAAGTTCTGCGCCGTGCGCAGCATGAACAAGGCGCTGGCCGGTGAATACATCGACATCCTGTAAGCTTTTCCCGCGCTGAAAGGCGCTTCTTCCTCCGGGACTGCTGCACAAACCGTGCAGCAGTCCCTTTTTTGTAGGACGATTTAAAATGCCCTCCGCTGCCGAGCTGCGGCACATTCAGTGGAATTATTATTTTGCATTTGCTGTACTGCGTTCAGTTTGGTCAATCTATTCTATCAATTTTTTAGATTTTACAATTCTTCTGTGCTGTACTATAATGAAGTAGCAACTTTATTTCTCAAAAGTACAGGAGGCTGTTTTCTTGATAGTTGATCTGATTGAAGCGTTTTACCGCCTGCTGTGGGGCGATTTATTCACCCTGCCGGTGGCGGGCGGCATTGGCATCTCCTTTATGGTGGTGCTGCTGTTTGCAGCCGGTATCGGCTTTACCCTGCGCACAAGGCTGCTGCCGGTGCGCCTGTTCCGGGATATGATCGGCGCAGTGTGCGAAAAAAAGCAGGCTGCGGGCGGGCTTTCCTCCTTCCAGACGCTGGTCATCTCCACCGCCACCCGGGTGGGTATGGGCAACCTTGTGGGCGTGGTGGCCGCTGTTTCGGCGGGCGGTGCGGGCGCTGTGTTCTGGATGTGGGTCACTGCGCTGCTGGGTGCTTCCACCTCCTTTGTGGAGTCTACTCTGGCGCAGAAATACCGCGTGCCGGACCCGCTGTACGGCGGCTGGCGGGGCGGCCCGGCCTACTACCTGCATGTGCTGGCCGAGCGCAAGCGGGGCAAAAAGCTCAAGCGCTCCGTGTGCGCAGTACTGTTTGCAGTGTCCGGTCTGATCTGCTGGTGCGGCATCAGCCAAGTCATCTCCAACTCGGTCAGTTCTGCCTTTGAAAACGCCTTTCACGTCCCGCCATTGGCCACCACCGTGGTGCTTACCCTGCTGGCAGCGCTGATCGTGCTGCGCAAGAATGCCACCGTAAAAAGCCTTGACTTCATCGTGCCGGTCATGGCGGTGTGCTACTTTGTCATCACGGTGGGCATCGTGGTGCTGAATCTCCGGCAGCTGCCCGCCGTGCTGGCACGCATCTTTGCCGAGGCCTTCGGCCTGCGTCAGGTGGCCGCAGGCGGCTTTGGTGCGGTGCTGATGAACGGTGTCAAGCGCGGGCTGTTCTCCAACGAGGCGGGCAGCGGCTCGGCCCCCTGCGCCGCTGCCGCTGCGGAGTGCGACGACCCGGTAAAGATGGGGCTTGTGCAGGCGCTGGGCGTATTGATCGACACGGTGGTCATCTGCAGCTGCACTGCTTTTCTGATGCTGCTGGTGCCACAGGACATCACCGCCGGGCTGACCGGCATGGACCTTTTGCAGACCGCCATGCAGTACCATCTGGGTGGCTTTGGCATCGTGTTCATTGCGGTGATCTTAGCACTGTTCAGCTTCTCCACCTTTCTGGGGGTGCTGTACTACGCCCGGGGCAATGTGGCCTACCTGTGCGGCGACAACTGGTGGAGCCAGACCGCCTACAAGCTGCTGGCGCTGGCCATGCTGCTGGTGGGCGGTACACAGGCCTACACCGTGGTGTGGGATCTGGGCGATGTGGGCATCGGACTGATGACCATCTTCAATATGCTGGCGCTTATTCCCCTTTCCGGCGAGGCGCTGACCGCCCTGAACGACTACGAAAAGCGCAAAAAAATAAAATAAGATCACAAAAACGGGCTGCTGCACAAGGTTCTGTGCAACAGCCCGTTTTGTAATATGCGAAAACTTTCAGCTATGCTGCTTCAGGGCACAGACGGCGATGCTCAGGGCGCTCCATGCGGCCTGATACATCAGCACTGTGGCGATGGACAGCTGCCAGATGCTGCCCGCGTAGGTCAGCAGCACTGCAATGAACACCGAGAAGCACACCGACACCAGCTGCACCGTGGTGGCGCTGGTCTCGGCATTCTGTGCCTGATCTGCGGCCTGCAAGCCGCCGGTCAGGCTGGCAAAGCCCCGGTGGTGGTACAGGCAGCAGTCGGGCTTTTCCGGGGCAGCCTCGGCTGCTTCAATGGCCTGACACTGGTCGCCGTCCAGTACGGTGACCATGCCCTCCGGCAGATGGTACGCCTCGGTGATGTGCCGTGCCGTCAGGCTGGGGTCCTTGCTGGTGACCAGCAGACGGATGTTCTCCCTTTGCAGGGAGGCAAGGCTGCGTGCCACATTGCGGCCGCCCACATAGCGCAGCACGAACATGGCGTGCAGGTTGCCGGACACCGCCAGATACAAAATTTGCAGCTCGCCGTTTTTGGAGTGGCCGTCCTCGTAATCCTGCTCCGGCAGGGTCACGCCCTCCTGCTCCATGTAGCGGCGGGTGCCGATGAGGATGCGGTTATTATCGCACCATGCCGAGAAGCCCAGCCCGGTGTGCTGTTCCAGATCCTTGACCGGAAACAGGATGTCTGTGCGGTCCTCAATGATCTGGCTGAACAGCCCGCGCAGGGTGTCGCAGCTTTCGTTCAGCACACTTGCCGCATACAGGATGGCGCGGTCGATGCGGCCGCCCTTGAAGATGCGGATATCCTCCAGCGTTACGCTGTCGGCGGTAAACAGGTCATCGGCGTCCAGCTCAATGGTATCGATGCCGCCCAGCTCCTCAATTGCCGCCCAGCCGGGCACCACAGCGCCCACAGCGGCAGCAGCTCTTTGCAGACGCAGCGCCGCCAGACCGGGCACCAGCACCGAGGAAAGGGGTGCGCCCATGCACAGCACGGCAGCAGCCGCAGCCACGGCGCAGTTGATCCCGCCGCCAAACAGCAGAAAGACCACGCCGCTGAGGATTGCTGCCGCCAGCAGGATACAGGCCACCTTCCGGGCACGGCGCTCGCTGGCGCGCTCGCTGAGGCTTTGCTCCACAAAGTCATCGCTGGCGGTCTGCACCGGGCGGCTCAGCAGCACCCACGGGTCCTTCTGCTCCAGATCCCGGGCAAGGGCGCGGATGAGGTCCTTATCGCGGGTGCGGTAAGCGCCCCGCAGTTCGCCGCCCTCTGCTGCCAGCGCGTAGCCTCCCTGCACGGCAGCCAGCATTACCCGGCTGCCCACCAGCGCCAGAAACAGCCCCAGCGCTGCCATACCGGTCAGCAGGCCGATGCCCTCGGTGCTGCGGTAGGCGTTGGCATTCAGCATGGCCACCACCGCCTGCAGCAGAGCCGCCACAGCGGCCAGCGCAGGCATGGTGTCTGCACTGGGACGGCCGCGCAGACCGGTCAGACCGTCCCGCAGCACCGGGTAGCCCACAAACAGGCTGGCGGCAAACAGCAGCAGATTGGCGGCGTAGAATGCTGCCGGGGCAGCGTCCGGGTCCAGCACCGAAAGCGGCGGCAGCAGACGCTCTGCCGTCAGCCCAAGGTGCAGCAGCACCACGGCCAGAATGCCCGCCAGCACACACCGCAAAGTCAGCTCTGCGGCCATGTGGTGCAGCTTGTCGGTGGTGGATTCTGGCACAGTATCCTCGGCAGGGGCAGCGGTTTCTGCTGCGGGTGCGTCCTCCGGCTGTGCCGGAGCCGCAGGGGCGGCAGCTGTCGGTGCAGGTGCCGTCTCAGCAGGAGCGCCGTCCTGCTCCAGCGGGAGCAGGGGCAGGCTCATAGTATCCTCTTTTTTCGGCTTGCAGGCGGCGGGCTTTTCGTCCTCTGCCGTGCCGAACATCTGGAAAATCGACTTTTTTTCAGGCTTTTCCGGCAGCGTTTCCGGGTCTGCCGGCGCGCTGGCAAACACCGCCGGCGGCAGCTCCTCAGCAGGCTTCTGTGCAGCCTTTGCCGGGGCTTTTTCCGGCTCTGCGGCTGGCTGTGCGGGCACAGGCTGCCCCTTGGGCTGCGGTGCTGCCTGCACGGGTTTTGCGGGCTGCGGGGCAGGCTTTGCCTTGCCGCTCATGCCGTTGAGCATATCCTTCAGCTGCTGCATCTCCCGCTGTTCCAGCTCTTCCTGCGGCAGCAGCGTCTCCGGGGCGTTCTTCGCCTTAGGCTGCTTTTTGGGGGCCGCAGCAGGCTGCGGCTCCGGCTGGGGTGCAGGCTTTTCCGGCTCCGGCTGCACGGCAGCAGTCGCCTTGGGTGCAGGCACCGGCTCTGCCGGAACTGCCTTGGCAGGCTCTGGGCTGGCGGGCTGCATCGGCATTGCCGGAACAGGGTCTGCGGTACGCAGTTCCAGCGCCATGTCCTCCTGCTCCGGCTGTACCGGCTTTGCATCTGCCCCCAGCAGGATCTCACCGGTGGGGATCTCCAGCACCGGCTGTGCGGAGGCGGGCGTCTCTTCCTTGTCGTGGCCGAACAGCTTGTCCAGCAGCCCGGCCTTGGGCTTTTCCTCCACCGGAGCAGGCTTATCCCGGCGGGTCATCTCCTCGGGCAGATCGATCACACTGGTGCTGAAAAAGTCGCGGAACCGCTCTTCTGCCGAGAGCTCCCCCGCCTGCTTGCCCTTGCGTTCATTTGTATTGTTCGGCATCCTTGTCCCTCCCACTGTTCTGGATGGAGTTTACCGCTTGTTTTATTCTTCTACGGCGCGCTGCGACTGGATCTCGTACAGGATAATGCCTGCCGCCACCGAAACGTTATAGCTGTCCACGCCGGTGCCGGGTGCAGCCATATCCAGCCGCACCACACCGTCACACAGCTTCTTGACCAGCTGGGATACCCCGCTGCCCTCGCTGCCCAGTACCAGCGCGATGGGGCCGGTCAGGTTATTCTTGCGCAGGGACACACCGTCCATGTCGGCGCAGTAGACGAACACGCCCTGCTCCTTCAGGCGGCGGATGGTTTCGCCGATATTGGCCACGCGTGCCACCGGCAGACGCTCGGCAGCGCCTGCGCTGGACTTGATGACGGTAGGGGTAACGGATGCGCCACCCCGCTTGGGGATGACGATGCCGTGGGCACCGCACAGCAATGCGCTGCGCATGACTGCCCCCAGATTGTGGGGATCCTCAATGCCGTCGCTCAGCACAAGAAAAGGTGGCTCACCCTTGGCCTTGGCTGCGGCCAGCAGATCCTCCACGGTCACGTACTCGATCTCGCTGGCAAAGGCTGCCACGCCCTGATGGCTCTCGGTGCCGGTCATCAGGCGCAGCTTGTTGGGGTGCACCCGCTTCACCGTTGCGCCCGCCTCTTTGGCCAGCGCCGTATAATAGGCGGCCACAGCCGGGGCCATGCCCTCAGCGATGAGCACCGTATCCACACCAGAGCCGCTCTTCAGAAGCTCGGTCACAGGATTTTTGCCATAGACAAGGCTCTCGTTTTTCGGCTGGTTTTCTTCCGGGTTCCGGCGCGGGCGGCGGGGCTGATTCTTTTCTTCCATGTTGTTTCTCCTTTTGCTGTATCGCGGGCAGCCGCAGGGACTTTCCGCAAGGCGCGCGTGCTTTGGGCAGCACACCGGTACGAACATTGCTGATAACTCATATTAAAGTATAGCATAAGCTGCCTGCCATTGCCAGCTAAAAAGCCGTTTTTTATCTCTGCTGTGGCAAAGTTTTCACACTGCGTTCACGGCATCCGGTGTGCCCTGCATCTGCAGGATTGTTTTTGCCGCACCGGCCCGGCCTGCATCCGCAAAGATACGTCTCCTGACGTTTTGCCGGGCGAAAAAGTTTTCAACAAAATTGTGGTATACCCTCCGTAAAAGAGGACGATTTTTTCCACATGTTGAAAACTCTGTGGATAAAGTTCAAAAGTCAAGTTTCAAAGCCTTTTTTGGTGTGGAATTCCACACTTTCCACCGGTTTTTCCACTTTCTGGTTCGACGGTTCTGTCCGCGTTGCGTACAATTTGTAAAGTTCAAGTCGGAAATATGACAATTTTTCAGCTCTGAATCTGTCTTCTTTTGCAAGATCCTCCAACATCATTTTGACGAATGTGGATTTCTGTTGAAAAAAACTGCCTTTTGTTCATCCCCTTCTGCGGGATGTTGTTGCGAATTTTATGGATTTTTGTTGATTTTTTGTTCTCTGCTCATCCGAATCTCCGTCTTATTCCGGCTCTGGTCTCTGCATCTGTCCGGCAGGGCTGGCAGCTTCACAGGAAAAGTGCCTGTTTGGATTGATTTTAGGCGCTGTTTGGGGTATACTAACCTTGTAGGTTCGTTAAGCCATGCGCAATGTGGACATGGAGCGACCAAAACCCCAATGATTTTGTGGAGGTAATGAATAATGTTGGTAAATGCAACCGAAATGCTGATCAAAGCACGTGATGGCCACTACGGTGTGCCTCAGTTCAACATCAACAATCTGGAGTGGACCAAGTCCGTTCTGACCGCCTGCGAGGAAATGAAGAGCCCTGTGATTCTGGGTGTTTCCGAGGGTGCCGGCAAGTACATGACCGGTTTCAAGACCGTCGCTGCCATGGTCAGCGCAATGGTCGATTCCATGGGCATCACCGTTCCCGTTGCCCTGCATCTGGATCACGGCACCTATGAGGGCTGCAAGGCCTGCATCGAGGCCGGCTTCTCTTCCATCATGTTCGACGGCAGCCACTACTCCATCGAGGAGAACGTGGAAAAGACCAAGGAGCTGGTCGCTCTGGCACACGCTCACGGTATGAGCATCGAGGCCGAGGTCGGCTCCATCGGCGGCGTTGAGGACGGCGTTGTGGGCAACGGCGAGATCGCTGATCCCGAGGAGTGCGCAAAGATCACCGCTCTGGGCATCGACTTCCTGGCTGCCGGCATCGGCAACATCCACGGTGTCTACCCCGCAAACTGGAAGGGTCTGGACTTCGAGGCTCTGGATCGCATCCACAAGGCCACCAACAACATTCCCCTGGTTCTGCACGGCGGCACCGGCATCCCCGACGAGATGATCGCAAAGGCCATCAGCCTGGGCGTCTCCAAGATCAACATCAACACCGAGTGCCAGCTGGTCTTCGCTGAGGCCACCCGCAAGTACATCGAGGCTGGCAAGGATCAGCAGGGCAAGGGCTTCGACCCCCGCAAGCTGCTGGCTCCCGGCGCAAAGGCCATCGAGGCCAAGTGCAAGGAGAAGATCGAGCTGTTCGGCTGCGCAGGCAAGGGCTAAGCGGAAGCTTGTATCGTAAGGGGAACTCCACCCAATAAATATGCGGCCCCGTCACGTTGAATGCTCAACGCGGCGGGGCCGCTTTTTCTACTTTTATTCAGTTTTATTCAGAAATGCGGTAGTGTCCGACGATGTCCGTTCTCTCTTCCAAAATATCCTGCTCGTAAGCTGTCTGCCATGGGTCATTGTGGTGGATCACATAAGGCACACCGTTTTTATTTCGACGGTCAGACACTACGCCGATATGTCTTTCGAAGATCACAATATCACCGCCCTGCCATTGTTCCATTTCTGATACATCGGTGGTCAGGGCAGCGGCCGTGTGCGAAAAAAACACCTTCAGGTTTCGCACTCGTCGGAAATCTATGTTTGTATCCGGCTCTGCAATGCCATATTCTTCCGGATGTTCCCGAATGTCCGCGTCTACTAGAGTCTGCAGATCATATCCCGCATTTTTCAAGGCATATGCTACCACATCAGTGCACACTCCATAGCCATCGTCAGGATAACCAGTCTTATAATAATGACTTTTATATTTAGGATGTGCGCTCACATAGGCCAGTGCGCCGTTCAGGATGTCCAGCTGGTCGTCCACACCGTCAGCGTCTGCATCTGCCGTGCTGTGCAGCTGCGGGATCTGGCCGGAAAATCTATCCTTCGGTCGAACAGCAGAAGTGTGCTGATAACGACATAAAATCAAAATGGCAAGAGCCGCCAGCAGGAACATCCCCACCGCCCTGACTGCAGATTTTCGCCTCACCTCATATTCCCCCTTTTGATAGACACGATCTCTCAGAGCCTTTTCGTGCACTGTACGCGCAATATGCGGCAAAAATTTCGGAAGCAATTCAGACAACAAAAAACGCCTCAGAATTTCTTCTGAAGCGTTTTCTGTTCAAGTCGGCGACTACCTATTTTCACGCGCCGTTTCCAGCGAACTATCTTCGGCACAAGTGAGCTTAACTTCTGTGTTCGGAATGGGAACAGGTGGAACCTCACCGTCATCG
>OGMF01001236.1_pt1 | contig 25731 bp, 23 predicted proteins | sample 1572921 | NCBI WGS metagenome assembly OGMF01 (sample SAMEA2581919, study PRJEB24529) | metagenome | biome: Human gut stool | place: China | collected 2011 | reverse complement strand
GCTTCCATATCAATCATATTTTTCACAAAGCTACAAAAAATATCCGTTCAAAAAGAAAGCAGGCAGAAAACTTTTTCCCGCCTGCTCCTTTTACTTTATATGAACAGCTCCACAGGTACAAAAGGTACAGTAAATACACCCCGCATTTTCCACACACACGTACGCACGTACCTGACTAATGAGCGCAAGTGTGCGTGTGTATAGAGAGCCCCGAAAAAAGTGTACCTGCTGTACCCGCCATAACCACCGCACCTGATAAACTCATCATACCCGCCACACCCATCGTCAAACAAACACAGTGCCATATAAGTCCTACAAATCATATTAGCTTCATGCTAATATGAGGGTATAAGTCAGGAACATACCACTGTACTCTTCCCGACCTTTTGTCAACGTCAAACCTTGACGTATAGTTCTGTTATCCGTACTCTTTCCCCATACCTGATATTAAATTCGATTTATATAGGGAGCTTTGCGACTTATTCATATTGCCAAATGTCATCCATAGTAATTGGCACATAGGCCCCATCCTTCATTTCTATAATGACAGAGGACTCATGCACAATAAGAGTATGCCACATTCCGGCAGGTACTTGTACGCCATAAATACCACTTGCAGGATTCAATTCATGCCGAGCACATTCAACACCTTTTTCATCATAAAAAAGTTCCGTTATATGACCTCTAAGCAGAATGACAGTCTCAATTGTTTTAGTATGACGATGAATAGGAACATGCGTTCCCGGTAGCAAGGCATTGAGCATACGCTGCGAAGTGTCACCTTCACCATTACGCAAATCAAGATTAATGCGCCGCCGCTCATTTGTTCCCGCCTGAGCTAACAGTTCATCAAGCAGTTTATCATTTATTTCCATATTTTTCATTAACTTTTGCACGTAGATATTCTTCGTGTAGGTGATAATATTTTCTCTTGAACAAGACATAGACGATACAAAGTAATACCAGCACTACAACTAAATACAAATACTTATTCATTGGCAAATAAATAGCCCCCAAAGAGATTATTAATTGCATAACCATATAGACGGTCGACACTACCACATGCTTAATATGCAATTCATTGGCCATCAATTGATAAACATGTTTACGATGAGGTTTGCCTATATTTTCATGCAATAATATCCGATGGAGAATAGTGAGTACACTATCAACGCCATATACCATTAGCAGCAGAATAGCCCAATAGTTTCCGCTTTTTAATATATAAGAACCTAAAAAGTAAAGCAAAATAAACGCAATGGATACACTGCCCACATCACCTGCAAAACATTTAGCCTTAGTGCGGAAGTTAAAGAAGCAGAATATCAGCACGCTAAGCAAAGCCACAATAATGAAATTCCGGTCGACAAACTCCTCCCGCGAATTGAGAATAAGCAACGGAACAAGCACAGCCAACGAGTAACCGCCGGTAATACCATTTATTCCATCCATAAAGTTATACGCATTGATAATGCCGGTGCATACTATGAGCGCAATGATAACCACCCACCAATACTCGGGCAGCAAAATACCCCACTGGTAGAACATGAGTGTCATGGCGACAAAGTGCACAATCAAGCGAAACTTATTGGATACCGAATGAATATCATCCGCAAAACTGATACCACCCAACATAGTGAGTCCTAACAGGAACCAAGGACATGTAAAACCATAGAAGGCAGCATAAAGCCAGGCTCCAAACAAGAAAATAATACCTCCGCCACGCAACACAATAGTACTGTGCGATGAACGCAAGTTGGGTTTGTCTATAATGTTAAACTTGTCGGCAATCTTAAAATAGACCCATTCAAGAACAAGCAATAATACTGCTATTAACAGATATACAACCATACTTATTTTGTATTTGTAAATGATTTAATGGTTTGTGTAAGTCCTTCTTCGGCACGTATGGGCATTTTATCTATACCCAGTGCCTTTTTTATTTTAGCATTGCTAACTACATAGTCTTCGGTTAGCTTTGTCAAACGCTCCGAGTTTAGTGGCAGGTGCAACACATCTCCCACCTTCGCCATGCCATTCATCAGCCCTTTGGGCAGATACCAAATACGTGCTTTCTTACCCAAAGCCTTGCAGATAACTGTAATAAGTCCGTTGGTCGATAACGCTTCATCGTCACACATATTATAAATGCCCGATTCCACTTCCTTAACAAGCAGCCCTTTTATGACAAAACAAAGGTTGTCAATAGAGGTAAAACAGCGGTGATTTTCAAAAGCCCCCAAAGGCCAGGGTACTCCTTTTTTCACCACTCCGTAGAGCAGATTGAGATTCCCCTTGTTTCCGGGACCATGTATCATACAGGGACGCAGGATATACACTTGCTTATCTGCGGTCGGATGAGATAGGATATATTCTTCAGCTTTGATCTTCGATTCACCATAAGGTCCTACTGGATTGGGAACAATATCTTCAGTCAGAATATCACCGGGGACAAAGTCAGCAGCCGCTTTCACCGATGAAAAGAAAATGAACTTCCCGGCCGATGATTTAAGAAACCAGTCATACATCTTTTGAGTGAGCCCCGTATTTACCTTAAAATACACTTCCGGCCCAGAAGTTTTCTTCAAATCATGTGCCTTGCCGGCAAGATGGATAACGGCATCTACTTGTGGAATCTTATTTTCGTCAAGATCATCCCAGGAAAAGGTCTTGACCACACCCTCCTTTTCAGGCGCTACGATATCAAGGCCGTAAATTTCATTACTTTGCCCCAAAGCTTTTACCAAATTCCCCCCTACAAAGCCGTGAATTCCGGTTATAAGTATCTTCATATTATTCTTTTGTAAAAATCAATTCAAAAACTTTCACAAAGTATTTCAATCCAAGCAACGGCATACATGTCCATATTCCATTTTCACGACACGCACGGACAATCTCCTTATTCAATATCCAGTTACTCTTCAAGTTAGCGGTACTCTTACCTCCTGTACGCATCTTCATGAAATCCAAATGCAAATACCTCGACTTTAATTTATTTGAATAAAGGAAACGAGTCAGCAACTCATAATCAGCTGCAATCTTGTAATCATACTGGTAATAACCATATTTCTCAAAATTGTGCTTATATGTATAAAACGAAGGATGTGCAGGCATAAAGCCAAAACAGAAACGCCAAGGCGCAAAATTTTTCGACGAATAATAACGCACTGTCTTATCCAAATCACTAGTGTTTACAAAACGAACATCACCATACACAGCCTCGATGGATTTATCCTGTTCGAAAGCCTCTGCTACCTTTGAAATCACATCCGTGCGATGAAAGAAATCATCCGAATTGATGATGCCCACCACGTCACCGGTAGCCATTTTAATCCCTTTGTTCATGGCATCATACATCCCCTTGTCCTTCTCTGAGAACCATTTCATACGCCCATTGAATTTAGGCTCATATTCTTTGATAATACTCACGGTTTCATCCTTAGACAAGCCGTCGGCAATGATGTATTCCAAATTCTTGTAGTCTTGTTTCAACACACTTTCAATGGTATCACGTAAGGTAGTAGCACTATTCCAAGTAACTGTAACTATTGATATTTTCATACATTCATATTTCTACTCAATTATTCTATCCTTGATTTTCACAGCAGGATTGCCTCGATAAATAGAGTATGTCTCCAAATCCGTAGAGGCCACAGACCCAACAACAAGTACTGCGTGGGAATGCAAAGTTACACCAGGACAAACCAAACACTTAGCACCCACCCAAACACCATCCTCAATCGTAATTTCGCCAACCATCAGGTTAAATGCCGATTTCTTGTAATTATGATTACCACACATCAGCATAGAATCTTGGCTGATACAGACATTGCTACCAATAGAAACTTTGCCTAAATTATCAATCCACACACCCTCGCCAATCCACGTATCATCACCAATCCTCAGATTCCAAGGATACTTAATATTCACAGAAGGCTTAATAAATACCCCCTTGCCGATTTTTGCTCCAAATTTTCGAAGTAACCATTTCTTAAATCCCATCATTGGAAATAAACTTGACTGTAAGAACATGGAGTTTAAGAAAAACCACAACGTTCTCTTAACAACACTCACATTCGCAGCCCATTCCCCTACAGGGTATTTAGACAAATCAGTCTTATTCATAATAATTTTGTGTTGAAATTTTCAAAATGAAGTTTTCTAAAGCTCATACACAAACTTAGGTTTCGCACCCTTACCCAAAATCCAGTCATATAAGTCAACCATCATTTGGGCAACCTTGTGCTGTTCATACTTCTTCTCCATCAGGCTCCTGCCGCGAATACCCATTACAAGAATATCATCATCACTCTTATGCAATGATTTAATAATCACCTCCGCAATCATCTCAGGACTATTATCCTTCCACCAACCACAACCACAATCATTCAGTTCCCCCCACGGAGTACCCAATGACGCATATACCGGAGTTCCACAAATCAAAGCCTCAGGCACAATCATACCAAAGTTCTCTTGCGCGCTGGGTACAAACAAAGTCCAAATATTAGCAAGACGCTCATATTTTTCTCGTCCCTGCACAAAACCAACAAAGTTAACCATGCCCTCAAGTCCCAGCCTTATAACCTCATTCTTCAGAAATCTCTCATAATCATCCGAGCCTTTACCCATAACATCTATAGAGAAAGGAATGTCACATCCCTTTCCTAAAGCTAAGGAAGCACCCTGCAGTAAGTTCTCCACCTTTTTGATTGGATGAAGGCGACCTAAATATCCAAGCACTTTTTTAGAAGGAGCCGATGTTCTCAAATCTACCCCCTCAGGGAAAACAACAGGATTAGGAATAACAGCAATCGGTCCCTTATAGCCAAACTCACGAATATACTTCATCTCTTGCTCACACGTAGCGTGCAAACAATCGGCTTGAGCAATATCCTTGTCAAACCAAAGCTTGCGCATAGGCCACTTCTTCCACGGTTTCACCTTGAGAGCCGTTGGATAAAGCATACCATGCGGAGACAACACATATGGACGCCTCTTCTTACGCGCAGTCTCACAAGTTATATGACTAGTGTACAACCACATCGTGTTAGCATGATACAAGTCATAATCGCTGTCCGACAAAAAAGATTTGATGTTCTTAGACAACGCCATTGGAGTTTTCCAATCATGTTCAACTAATTTCATCCACGGCCTTCCTTTACCTAAAACAACATCATCGGCACAAGCAGCATCTGATGTAAGCAGATCCACATTGGCATTCACATCATATAACCCTTCCAACAAGTCACAAGTACAAGTTGAAGGACCTCCCCAAGATACTTGCAGGGATGGTATCGTTTGTAATACTTTCATGTCAATTGTAATTAATCAACGATTCACCCATCAATTAAGCTTTCGAACAAGGACCTTCTGCAACAAAGTTATCCTTACCGATTAATAAATTCTCGCAAAGAGACATCAACTGGAGGGCAGCATTCTTCGGACTCCACACATCACGAATCGTCTTATATGCCTCAACGCTCATCTTTTCTCGCTCTTCCGGGTGTTTAATCAGCCACAATACCTTATCGAACAAGTCATTCTTCTTCCCCAGGTCAAAAGACAATCCATTCACACCATCTTTAATCAGATAAGGTGTAGAACCTGTTTCGATTGAACTTACCGGACAACAGCCACTACTCATTGCCTCATTCAGGACAGCGCCCCAACCTTCATTTTTATCACTCGTAAAGCAGAATATATCATGAGTACGCATTGCTTCCATCACTGTACTGTTAGACACTTGTCCTAACAGATGAACATGATTCTCCAATCCCATCTTTTTTATTGCTGAAGCTATTTTATCATATTCTGGCCCGACACCAATCATGTCGACTAAAAAATCGACATGATTGGTGCGCAATTGTGAAGCAAGTTGAAGCATCCGTTCCGGATGCTTCAACTGTAAAAATCTTGCTACCCACAAGATTTTTACAGTGGAAGCGCTCCGTTTAGCTTTTTGAATATTTTCAATGTCTATTTCAGGGACTGTAGTAAAATATCCCCATTTAAAGCATTTTTCTTTAAACGAAAACATTTTTGTAAAGTCGCCCGCAGCGTATGCACTCGCGCACAAAGCATATACAGGTTTCCCATGACAACGGGTGTGATAAAACCACTGCTGCTGTAACAAACGTGGTGAAAGTAGATTTAACAACCCACGCTTCAGCCAACGCTCACTGTACATAAACGTTAGCTTCCCTGTTTTTACCCGTTCTTTCAAAAAAGCAATTGGAGCAGCTCCATATATCATTACATCGGCATCACGAATAATTTGTATAGCTGCAGCCATAGAGGTTTCCCCATTTTGTATCCTAATAAGGTAAGGACGCAAAGCAAACTCTGATTCCCCCCCCTTTTGTACTCCCTTTGAAGCATATCCAGTTTCCATAAACCAAAATTTACCTTTTGCAAGTCTATATAACTCATCTGATACACCTATTTGGTGTATATTTAATGCCATTGATACGAAAACGATATTCATCTATTATAACCTTTATACGTCTTTTAAAAGCATTTACATTCGACCACCAGTAAAAACTCCATACCATTTTGGCAACCAACGTTTAAATACTATTCCCAAAGCAATACATACTATAATAAAAGCAATTGGGCACGTGGCGTAAGAAACATTAATGCACCATTCACCTTTATCGAACAGCAAAGGAAACTTCTTGAAAATATTTAAAAAGGGTTCATGTATCAAATAGATAAAAAAAGAGCTGCCAAAAATTGTAGCCAAAGTGCGATTATTGCAGAGTATTTGTCCCTTGGCCATATCGTCATACACCACCCAAGCCGAAGGAACGCCCAATATAGTTATCACATCCTGCCTGATAAATACAGAAGATATGCCTGCTGCATACATTGCATTTAACAATATCACACCCAATACCGCAGCAAAGCACAAATATGCCCAACAACGTGCCTTTTTCACTGCAATTACACTCACGTAATTATTCATTGACAACAAGCCCCCCAAACAAAACCATCCTGTAGCCCACGAAAAAGAATTGCCATGATGAAAAGCTACTCCCAAGCACGCCATCAATCCTAATGCAGTCAACGATAATGATTTTGTGATATACCTAAACAAAACGTACATCACAGGAGTAAACACCACTAAAAACATCAAATCTCTTACAAACCACAATTGAAACGCAATAGGCCCTTCCCAGAAACAATAGTACAGCCAATAGCCAATGCCATTACCCGAAGCTCTTTCTAGCAGATTGTTATTAATTATCACCTGCCATTCTGGCATTCTGGCAATCACAAAATCAAGCAAATAATAGAAAGTTATTGATAAAATGTTGGACAAAACATAAGGTACAAACAAAGTTCTTATACGCTTTTTCTGCTTCTTAAACACATCGCCTATAGAATGAGCATTCAAGAAGAATAAGTAACCAGAAATAGTATAAAACATCGGTACAGCCAACATACAGATGCCGCATCCCCAAAAATTCATCAAAAGCATCGACAATGTATAGTTACCACCCTCCGTATAATAGGTATGAATCCATACAACCAACACAATACAGACAAAAGATATTACCTTTATCTTATCACTTAAGTATGGTGTCATTTTTTTTATACTCATTTTCCTATAAATAATATTCTTGTAATATTAAATTTGTTCAATATCAAATGAAGTAACGTTCCTCCACAGACTGCACTTAACACAGTCCACCATGTCATGTTCCACGGCCACACAGCAATTACTGCTGCATGGATAAAGAAGATTGTAAACGATGCACTACCCACATAGCCAAGTGCTGCACTTATCCATGGTATACGAGATAATCCTAAAGACAGGATGTAAAACGTAATAACAAATACTAGAGGAATAATGATGTCAATAACGATGTTTCTATAGGTCATGGGACACATATTAAGATGACAATCAATCTCTGGATGGAAGTAATGTAATAGAATGAAACCAATAGCGAAAAAAGGAAATATACAATGCCACCATTTTAATGTCACCCCCTTCATCATAAAGCCAACATAAACAAATACAATTGCACCCAACGATTGACCAATACTCCAAGGCAAATAAATAAGGAATGGATAAACAGTGCTACAATGTATAAACATCCATACAACAGTAAATAATGAAGCTACCATGACCTTTTTTTCAACAATTCTGAACTGAACTTTCCTAAATGCACAGAGAATTAAATCAAAAGCAATAGTCGTCACAAACAATGCATTGATAAACCAAAAAGGATAGCTATATAATCCCACATTCCATCCACCGCCCAACAATACTCTAACGAGATTCTTAATTACTGGTTCTTGTTGAAACAAAATGTAAAGAACTATACTATATGAGAAATAAGGCAACACATACCGACGAAGTCTGTTAATCAATACACTATTGATATTCAAATATTTGCCATCCAATATCGAACTTTTATGAAATATCCAGTCAGCATAAAGAATCCTGGTACATGATACCAAAATACATTTATTAAAGAAGTTGCCAAAGTATGTCCCACTACAATGCTGATTATCAAAATAGCCTTTAGTATTTCATATTCAATTTTACGTTCTTTCATTAAATGATATAAGTTCTAACAATTGAAATCGTCCTTACGCCTCTACCTTTTATAGTGCACTCTTAGCTAGGGCTGTAAAATTTCTCATTATACTTTCCCTTTTATTTTCTTATATAGCCAACATACTGTCATCACCTGTAAAATGGCACCATATCCTAAAGAAATGTTTGCTTCAACAACAACAATCTTCGAAACTACAAAAATCAACAACAGTAAGTTTAAATCACCCACGCCATTATTGAATTTTTTCATAAACCAAACCACTAATATTCCACACAGGAAAGAGAAGAATACCATTCCAAAGTACCCAAAATTTGCATAGAATTCACACAGCATAGGAAAATTGATACTCGCTCTCCATGAAGGATCCTTCAAACCATAATAGACAGCCCATTGGTCACCCATGTTTTGAGGAGGACGAAAAGGAATCAAAAAGTGTGGTAATACCATTGTTGGAAACCAAATCATTGTCTCACCATATACAAAATTTGCTCTACCTGAATCTATACTTTTGATTACTGTAGCTAAGTACGTTACCCCCTCTGTTCTATTATCAATATTGTAATTCTCTTTTTCCTCTTCCCTTAATTCCTTAAATTTATCCAAACTTATGCTTCCATACTCATTTACAAGAATCTGTATTCCAACAGCCATTCTTTCCATGCCTGTCGAATAGAGTCCTTCATTTCGATAAGTATGTCGTGTAATAAAAATTGGCATTAATAAAATAGCGACTAACAAAACAGTCCTGTATGGTATTCTTCTTGTTTCAAGCATATACGTAACAACAGGAGCAAGAACCAAGAATATACAATACACGAACAAGGTACCGCCTACATAATAAATAAAGTAGTACACCATATATATAGCAACTAATACTATATAAAAAATATTTCGACCTCCTCTAAGCCAATACAAAACAGCTATCGCACCCACTGTAGCTGGCAACATTGTTTCTATCAAACCCAAAAGACCAAGCGGAATACCTAAATAAGAAATGACTCCCTGAAGAATTGAGATAATAAAACCTCCAATTATCATTATCTGCAACACACACTCAATCTGACGATTATCCATATATTTAGAATCAAACATAGGGCTAGTCTTTATCCTTGCTATACCATACAAACCACCTAAATACATTGCCCAGATAGATAAAGTACAGAATAGCGCCATCGCAGGAAAGTCATCTGGCGTAAACACACGATATACAGACAAAATTGGTTCTGTCCATAAATAGGGCTGTAGGAACATGTTCCATGTTTGGTACAAAACGAGAGTTAAAACTGCAAAACGAATATCTGTAGTTCTAAGAGTTATGAGTCCAAAACTTAGTACAGGGACTAACCCTACTCCTGCCATTACTATTAGAAACATATCATAATAACAATTGGTCTGGAAAAGAATATAGACAGCAACCAAGATTGCAGATAATACTGTATTAGCAAGTATATTAATATTTTTATCAGAGATTCTCATCACAGAATATTGAAAGTTTCTTTGTAAAAATTTTCATACATCTTAGCGATATTCTCTGCATTATATTGTGCTGCATTGGTATATCCTTTTTCAATCAAGCCATTACGAAATTCAACATCGCAAATCAGTTTTACAATTGCATCGTGAATTGACGTATGGTCTTCAGAACCACAGATTATAGCTGCACCATTAGCAACAGTTTTGGTGGGCTCTGTATTTGTTGTTATAACAGCTCTACCGACAGTTTGTGCTTCAATTATCGGCATACCAAAACCTTCGGAACGAGATACGAAATATAATATATCACATTCCTGATACTTACATATGATCTCATCAACAGAAAGATGACTTGAAATATTATAATCGACTCCATAGTCATTCAACCGTTTCATATCAGCCTCGTCTGGTTTTCCAACGATCTCCACATGGCATTTTATACCACGTACACTCTCCAACAATCCCTCTAAATTCTTATGCCAACCTGTACCTATTTGTAAGATTGTAGGACACTCGTGATTAAACGTTTTATCACATCTACTTAAAGGAAGTGAAATAGGATTAGGAATCACCTGAATTTTCTTTTCACTAATTTTCAAGATATTCACTAAGTCACTTTTCGTGAGCTCACTCACTGCTGTCATCTTTTTGATAAACCACTGTGAAATGATAAAGCACACCCATACATAAAGTATAGTAACTATACGCTTTGCATGATTCTTATACATTCCTATATCATGGCAGGTCATTGTTGTCTTTGCCCAAGGAAAAAACAGCCATAAATAGTTTACATCTCCCGTGATATGATAAACATCAAAACCTTGTTTTCTTAATTGAGATATTTCTTTGAATGCTTGCCACCACGAGACAGGCTTATACCACTTATATACCTCGTGTCCTAAATTTTCCATAGAATTTGCCACAGTATCAAATACAGCCTCAATACTATATTCGCCCTTCTCCTTCTCTCTGTAAATATATAGAATTTTCATTTACATTTCTTTTGAAGAATAGTATCCAAAAATGAAACTGGCAGATATAATATTGCATACTTCAACAACCTTGCCATAGCTCCATTAGGATTGTATTTATTTTTCATCTCATTCATATCACCACGCAAATTTCTCAGAACTTGCATTCTTATACATTTGTCTTCCTCTTCTCTATAAAGATTCCAGATAACCAAAGAGAACCCTGCTGTAACTGAATGATAATTAATCTTCTGTAGTACAGAATCATCTTTCAAATCAAACTTTTTCACCAACGCATTTGCAGCTGGATAGATGCTATGAAAAATTTTCAAAGCTTCTTTGTATGACAATAATCGATGGGTCAAAGTAGGTTGACTCTCGTCAAATTGATAGAGATATAGGCTACCAGCATGCGTATGTATTTCGTTCACATGAATCATATATTGCAAATAAAACAAATGATCCTCACTCCAATGAATTTCAGTATTCAGACGAACATTAAATTTATCACATAAAGCTTTATTATATAATTTCCCAACCGACTGCCCATAATTATACAAACTATTCTCAATAAAAGAGGTTTCTAAAAAAAGATCACCACTATATATACCTTCTGTAAAATTGAACTCTTCCCCTAATAAATTGCCTTGCAAATCAACCCTTTTGAATCCTTGAACACTTAATATTTCATTGCTTTTACATGTTTCAACATGAAAATTTTCCAAATAAGTAGGCATAATCTTATCATCTGCATCGATAAAAGTAAACCAAAGTGTATCACAAAGTTCAATGCCTGTATTACGGGCTTTACCTGGACCTCCATTTTTCTGATGAACTACTCTGATACGATTATCCTTTAAAGCATACTCATTACAAATTATGCCCGAATTATCAGGTGTTCCATCATCTACTAATATAAGTTTCCAATTGCGATACGTTTGATTCATGATAGATTCAATACAATCAGCAATTGATTTTTCAGCATTATAAACTGGAATAATAATAGTGATATCAGTATCTTTACTTATTAAGGACATACTCGATTATAGCTTTAATCCTACGACTATTTGAGTAGCCTGACAATTCACATCTATTATGACCGGCTACAGCAATCTGTTTACGTTCTCGTTCATGTAGCAAATAGTATTTGCACTTATCCAAAAGCTCTTGATTCGTTTCAAAGAATACAGCTTCCTTCCCATCTTCAAACATTTCCAAATGTTCACTAGTACGTTCTGCCAACATAAAGCTACCACATGCTGGAATCTCAACAGTTCGGGTAGTTTGAAGATCTAAATTCATTTTTCGCAAGAAACAAAGAGAAATCTTACAACCACAGATAGCTTTACAATAGGATTCATCCAACAACTCACGTCCCGCAAACTCCAAGTTTTTATGCTGAGCGCAAATCACTCTCCATTCTTCACTACCCCAAACCTTCACTTTTATTCCATTATCGGCAAGATAAACAATAGAGTTACATCGAGCTTCTTCCCAAGCACCAATAAAACCAACATCACATTCATAAGTTTTCTGTTCTTCAGCACTCAAACTATAAGGTTTATGGAATCCTTCTTGATAGGCATTACCTATAAAATAGACATCCTTGCATCCTAATTTTTTCAAATCAGAGACAGAGTAAGATTTTGTAGTCACATAAGTATCATAATATTTCAATGAAGCTAAAAAGTCTCTAGTTTGATTGTGACGGGTGCACATATAATCTGGAGAATATCCGATTATCTTGGCTTGAGGAGCAAACTGTTTCATTGCTTTGAACACCCCCTCTTTAATAATAATACCTTTATCAATCCAAATGACGTCATAATTATTATCCCTAATTTTTGCTACGATCTGTTTGTTTGCGCCACACAGATCAGGCAAAGATATGGGAAAGCTCCATTGAAACAATTTATTGCAAATACGGTACCACAAATTAATCGGAACTGCGGTAGTATCCACATGATCTACTTCTCCAAACTTGGATAGAATAGCATCTCGTTGCAAACATGTATTACTATTTCCCAACCCTGAAAATCCGCCAATAGAAAGAATCTTTAAATTCTTAATCATAAATTATCTATTAAAAAGGATCCTACGTAAAAACATAAAATGATTAAAACCAATCACTTTACAAAGAGAGATGACTCTTGGGGGTTCATTCTTTAAAATATAGCCAACGCCAAGTGCTTTAATCTCCTCTTTAGCCCTTTTATATAGTTTAGGAAATCGGTTACCATACAGATACATAAACAAAGTGAAATTGATACTTAACGCTTCACGCACACGTTTACTATCTTCACGTACCAAAGCATGATTCTTATAGCTCACAAATGTATCTAACATAGACGCGACCTTTTTTTCACTGCTTGCCTTACTCACAGTGAGATATTCACCTGTGCGATAGTAGATTCTAGATTTAGGCACAAACACAGCTTTATCAGCGAGCATCAAAACCCGAGCGAAGAACTCTCCATCTTGATTTTTTAATACAGTTTCGTCCCAACCTCCAGATTCCGCGATTAATTCACGTGGAGTCATGTAACAAGTGCATGCCAACATATCACCACTTACCCACATATCAAGAAGCAATTGGAAAGCACTATCGTAATCCTTATAGATACCCAACATAGGAAAAAGTGATTCATTCGTATGTTCTCGGAACCTATCCCAAACTCCAAAGCTTACGCTTTTGGAACTAACATCCTCAATACTCCGTATATGTTCCTCAACAAATTCAGGATTGATTATATCGTCAGCATCCAAGTAAATAATATAGTCACCTGAACTCTTTTCAAAAGCAAAATTACGAGCATGACATGCACCCGAATTTGGCTGTTTAAATACCCTTATCTCTTCTGACTCAAATGTCTTCGCTATATCATAAGATCTATCTTCCGACCCATCATCAACCAATACAACTTCCACATTCTTGTACGTTTGCTTCAAGCAACAATCCAAAGTCTCCGCAACGAATTTCTCTGCATTATAACAAGGAATTAGTATTGAAACCTTCTTCATATCATACCTCCCCTGAATTCTTTATAGGATTTTAATACATGCTTTTTCATTTGGGCTATCGCCACAAGAGCAACTACCAAAATCACATATTTCAAAAAACTATATTGTGGTGATAAAATCTGATTATAATTAATAATCATGATGATTATTTGAGAGAAAGCAACAACAACAAAAGTATTTTGGCCACATTTCTGAAGCCAAATAGTAGTTATTTTCCATTTTTCAAACCTCATACATGCTAATAACACAGCAAAACTACCAGCGATTGCTCCAATATAAGCAGGTATAAAGTTATATACTTTGTTGCATGACATATCTACAGCACTAACTAATGGAGCAATTAATGAAAGAATCACACACCCTGTTAAGATACTAAAAGCCTTCCCTTGTGAAGCATTTTGAAGAGTCAAAAGAGCACTTTTCAATAGTGCCCCTATAATCACAAAAGAACTTGCATACGGAATGCAATACAGAGTCCATGGTAATTCCACATGATCACGATATAAATATGTAACAAGCATCATAGCAATCAAAGCGACACACTTATTTAAAAGGCTCCACCGTAAAATATAGTAACAAACGACTTGACTAAAGAACAATACAGGTACAAACCAAAGTGCCATTCCCTCCCAACCTTTCGTCATTATCTGCCAACTGTGTGTACCGATTGTCTTATCAGAATACAGCGGAGTCAACAGCAATACAATCAGCGAATATATTACAAAGGGTATCAACAAGGTTAACACCTTTTTAGATACAAATTCCCTAATACCATTTTTCTCCCAATTAGTCATCAACCCTGATATTAAAAAGAAAAAAGGCATATGAAAAGAAAATATCCAACGTTGAGGATACCATGGAAGAGAGCTATGCCCCAACACCATGAGTATAATTACTACCCCCTTTGCAATATCAATGTATTCGTATCTTTTTCCCTCCATCAAATTACAAACGTGCATCCACGATTTGTTTTGGCAATATGCCTTTCACATCATATACAACACCATTCTCCATGCAAAGCGAGCGGATATCAAGGTCTGCAAACTGTTTATGAGCTACAGCATTAATAACCGCGTCATATTTTTCACCTGTTGACAGTTCTGTCACGATGTCAATACCATACTCATGCTTAACCTTATTTGGGTTGGCCCAAGGGTCATAGACAGTAATATGCTTCGTGTACTCCTCCAATGTTTGATAGATGTCAACAACCTTTGTGTTACGTATGTCTGGACAATTCTCCTTAAATGTGATACCTAGGATAAGAACCTTTGCGTCTTTCACCATAACACCCTTCATATTCATGCACTTCACTGTCTGATTTGCAACATAAGCGCCCATACCATCGTTCAAACGACGAGCAGAATGCATAATACGAGGAAGTACGCCATAAACTTGAGCTTTCTGAATAAGATAGTAAGGATCAACAGAAATACAGTGCCCTCCGACAAGACCCGGACTCAGTTTGATAAAGTTCCACTTGCTAGCGGCAGCCTCAATGACATCGTGAGTATCAATACCCATAGCATTGAATATCTTCGCCAGCTCATTCATGAAAGCAATATTTATGTCACGCTGTGAGTTTTCAATAATTTTGCTAGCCTCTGCAACCTTGATACTTGATGCCTTGTGGGTACCATTTACAAGTACGCTATTATAAAGACTATCCACAATATCCGCAATCTCAGGGGTTGAACCAGAAGTTACCTTCTTAATCTTCTCTACAGTATGTTCCTTATCACCAGGATTGATACGTTCGGGAGAGTAGCCCGCATAAAAATCCACATTAAACTTCAAGCCAGATACCTCCTCAACAACAGGAAGACATTCCTCTTCTGTTACACCAGGATATACCGTTGACTCATAAATAACAATATCACCCTTTGAGATAACCTTACCCACAGTGTTGCTTGCCCCCAAAAGAGGTTTCAAATCAGGAGTATTATCATCATTCACAGGAGTAGGAACAGCAACGATATAAATATTACAATCTTTAATATCATTAAGATTAGTAGTACACTTAAATCCATGGTTATTAATAGCATCCTGAAGCAGTTCATCACTAATCTCAAGAGTTTCATCATGACCTGCCATAAGTGTATCTACACGCTGTTGATTCATATCAAAACCTACAGTTTCATACTTTGTTGAGAATAAGCGTGCTAAAGGCAAACCAACGTAACCGAGCCCGATTACACAAATTTTGTAAGTTATCATATTGTAATTATTAAATTGTTTTTTTACTTCATTATCGTTCAAACGTGACCAATGACAAATAAGGGATTTTACGAATAATATGGGATAATAATAAACTACCAACTACAAGTCTAAATGCAATTATAGCAATCATAACAAATTGCAATGCCCATGGATAGACGTCAATCTAAATAAAAGCAAACAAAGAAAAAAACATATATCCGAAGTTATCAGGATCTAACAACAACCAGTCCATAGTATGAACAATAAAGAATGCACCACGAGAAAGTTCAGGAAGTGAACAATAAAGAAAACCGAGATACATTGTATATCAAATATTTGTACTATAAAAAGAGATCTTATTTCTTTTTATTTGACGAATCTATGACAGCATTTACATGAGCCAAACAACAAAAGCCTAATTGATTTAATATAAAAAGTCATATATATTATACTTACTAAATACAGCCTTAATTTGAACATCATTTCGACAATTAGAAGTATTAATATTCTGATTGGATAATGCTATCTTTTGTACAAATATATTTTCTATATAACCTTCGCCTTTTTCATTAAAAGTAAAAGTTTTCTGTATTGGTGTACCAGCCTTTATCGCCATTGCTGTAAACCAGACATCATCTGCATATTTACAAATATCCATGAAAACACGTTCATTAAACACTTCATCATCAAAAGACTGCACTGGATACAAAACTCCGCCTACCCCTGTTAGAAAGTTCATCACATTAGATTTCCCTGTAAATGGAACACTCCACTTCCAACCCATATAACTATTCAAAGAACCATTCTTTCCTTTTGTCATCAGATGCACACGATTTGCAAATATAGTCTTTTCGTCAGCAATATGAGGAATAATCAAATTTTCCAACATATCAAAGTCATAGATTATATCATCATCAACAGTAATAATAGTTGCATCAGGGAATGTTAGCAAAGAAGGAATCAATTTAGTATATGAGCGGATATCCTTACAGAAACGCACTTCCAAACCTCGTTGCATCTGCAAGTAGAGTATTTGGGGAAGTTTTTCTTTGTATGATTCATTAACCCACAAAACAATTCTATTAGCCTTCATACTTTGTTGCATAATACTCTCAATAGTAAGATATACACGCCAAAGTCGCCTACCGAATGTGGTAAGTGATACAATAATTTCACTACTTCCATAACACTCATTAGTCACACCACTGTCTATACTACTAAGTGCCATACGAGTCAATTCATCTGCTTTTCTCTCGAATGTCAATTCGCTATGAAGAATATCTTTCTCCTTTCTAATTAAAGGATATATATTCTTCAGATTCCTGATACTTTGAATAATGCCCATGTCTAAAAGATAATTTTTTTATATACAATTCAAAAACTAGATTTCAACCTTTTCAGAGCACCATTTAAGAGAGAAATGAAAATCCGTATTCCCTCATTTCCCATAACAAGATTTAATACCAAAAAGAAAATTGTATATAAAAGAGATTTAAGGATAATATTTAATATATATATGTTTGTATTGAAGTTCACAAAATACCAAAAAACTAACAATATCCCCATTGGAAGTATGTATTTTCCAACCGCAATTAATTGCTCAGCCAGACTTAGCCGAATTGCTATCTTCGTTGTCACCATTGAAGGAAAAATCTTTAAAATAGATGCTATTGATACAGCCCATACGTACACTATAAAACCAAATTTCACTCCTAATGGAATAGCTAATAGCAGAATAATGTTTCGAAACACACTAAGCCATAAATACATTGTCATCCTATTAACTGCAGTCAACACAGCATCAAAAATAACTGGCAAACATAAAGAAATTGATGATATACTCAGAATTCTAAAAATTGGTACTGCTCCTACCCATTGTTCACCATATAAAAATAATAAAATATCATCTGCACATATAAACATGATACCAGAAAAATAAAAAGTAAGGAAAGAAATAATATGAAGCAATTTTAGTACACTGTATTTCATAGCTTCATTATCCTTTTGTATCATACTCAATGAAGGCAACATTACACTTCTAATAGACGAAAAAGAATACTCTATCACGAGATTATTCAAAGATTGCGCACGGTTATACAAACCTAAAGATGCAGCAGAATAAAGTTTACCTATTATTAGTGTATCCATTTGTTTCACAATTCTATTAATTACAGTTGAAAGGGTCATCTTAGCGCCAAAAGAAATCATATCTGTTATAAGACAAAGCTTAAAAATAAACTTTGGACGCCAAGGTGACATTATCCAAATAATAACAGAATATAAAACCCAACCTGCAACATTTGAGTATACCAATGCCCAAACTCCATATCCTCCAAATGCCATTGCTATTCCAATCCCTCCTGAGACAAGCCCTGAGATTAACTTTGCGATAAAAGGACTTTTAAAATCTAACGCCCTTTGAAACAATGCAGTCTGCAATGTTCCAAAAGAACTTATCAAAAAAGACCATGCCGTAACATTTATCAGGCTTTTTAACTGCGACATTTCATAAAACCAAGCAATCAAGGGCGCACAACATAACGCAATTATAGAACAACAGCCACCTATTAGCAAATTCAACCAAAATACAGTTGATACCTCTTTATTATCAATTGTTTCTTTCTGAATTATAGCACTACTAAATCCAAAATCCACCAAAAAATCAAGTATAGAATTGAGTATCAAGGCCATACTTACTAGGCCAAAATCAGTCGGCATAAGTAATCTAGCGAGAATTAATGATACAATAAACGTCTTCAACTGATTCACCATCATATTAAGGAAGTTCCATATGCTACCTTTTAATCCTCTAGATTTTATCTCAGATACATTGACCATACGTTATAGTACTCAAATTAGGGCCGTGCCCCTATTTTAGACACGTAAACAATGTATAGCTGTAATATCCATAATGGTATTATAACCCACATTGAGCCGTATTTTTAATTTACAATTTAATTATTTTACAATATTAATCGACAAAAATGGCATGTAGTCCATCTCACTAGACATTAATTTTCGTAATCATCTGTAATATATCCAAGAGTCTTGTAGCTTATCAAGAAATCAACTATTTGATTTCACACAATTCAATATTCATAGTCATGTGGTACCACAAAAACTCCTTAGAACGATCTAGAATCTTCAAATTACGATAATCTTTACCTAGAACTATTTCCTGAGAAGCATTTAATTTAACAGAACTAGCTTCGAAAAAGCTGAAAATACTTTCAAAATACAATAAGAATTGATCTAAATATTCCGAAGAACAGTCCCTATTTGATAACAAAAACTGAATAAAAACTTACTGTAAAATACAATAAGTACTTACTGGAATTTTTTATATTCATTTTACTTTATGTTCTCCATAACCATATCCATATCGCTTACCATAGCCATAATACTTGCCATATTTACCATAACCATAGTAATAACCATATTTCTTCTTCTGAAGATCCAAGCCATTGATAACAATACAGAGATTAGGCAGTTTATTATTCTCGGCAAGTTCATTGATCAGGGTAAACTCCGTTTTACGGGTGTAATCAGCACGGCATACATAAACAGATAAGTCCGCTACACGTCCTATAAGCAAAGTATCAGTTACCATACCCACAGGTGCCGTATCCAATATCACGTAATCAAAATTCTTCCTCAAGATTTCAACAGCTTTCTCCAAACCGTCACGAGCCAACAACTCTGTTGGATTAGGGGGAACTGTTCCACCTGGAAGAATATATAAATTCTTGTTTATATCAGAATGATGCACCAAATCCATCAGATTTACAGTGGAATTGGTAAGGAATTGAGTTATACCATACTCTTTCTTAGGTAGGTTGAAAACTTTGTTCAATCCGGGCTTACGAATGTCAAGGCCTACTATCACGACTTTTTTCCCTAACAAAGAAAGGCTGATAGCCAGATTGGCGGATATAAAAGATTTTCCTTCACCACTAACTGTAGAAGTTACCAAAATTACATTCTTACCATTTTCAAGCATAAACTGAAGATTGGTACGGACATTACGGAAGGTTTCGCTCATCAAATTGTTCTGATTCTCAAATACGGCAATAGCTCCCGTCTTTTCATCTGCCAATGGAATATCACCAACAACAGGGAGCGAAGTCAATTTTTCAACATCAGCACGACCTTCTATCTTAAATTTGGTCAGACCGATCAAATAAATAACACCTACCGGAATACCTATTCCAAATACCAAAGCCGCCAAATAAATCATCATACGTTTCGGGGAAATCGGAGTACTGTCCGCCTGTGCCTCGTCAATAATCTTGGCATTATTGGCTATGGCAGCCAAGACAATGGCATTCTCCTCACGCTTCTGAAGCAGCATCAGATACAAACCGGACTTAATTTCTTGCTGACGGGCAATACTCACAAACTGACGTTCCTGAGTCGGAGCATCACTGATACGACGGGAATAACGACTCGCTTCACGAATCAAATCAGCTTTCGTTATTTCAAGTCCTTTCAACGTGGCATCCAGAGTGGTCTGTATATTACTGCGCATCGCACGGATACTGGTAGTAAGATTCACAATTGCCGGATTGCTTTCCGTTGATGTACGTAACAGGCGTTTACGTTCGGCCACCATCTCATTATACCGATCAATCGCCCCCGCTACCCCAGCATCCTGCAAACCGACATTCGCAGGCAGCACTTCATATCCACTACCCTGCAAATATTTTTTCAAATCCATTACAAGATTAATCTGTGTCTGATTTTCCACCCGCTTCTTCTCGTATTCGGCATTACCAGTTAAGGCAATCTGAGCTTCACTTGTCAAATCAGTGATACCCGCACTACGCTTGAAATTCTCCAGATCGCGTTCCGTGCTACCCAATTCTTTTGAGATGATATCAATACGCTCATCAATGAACTCGGCCGTTCTCTGGGCTACCTCATTCTTGTCATTGTTGGCATTGATATTATACATCTCAAGCAGTTTGTCTATATAGTCCTTGCCACGCTGGGTATTAGAGTTCTTAAGTGAAACGGTCACGACGGAAGTCGCCTTCGAGGTAGGGGTTATCGACAGGGAACCGGCATAACCTTTCGCTACAGCAAAAGGCCTGTTAATATAAGCCGTAATATGACGTTCTGTTGTTACACTTTCCGGACGAAGTGATGACAAAGTATCATTGTTCGCAAAAAAAGCAACCGTACCTTCATCGGTAGGAAATACGGCAGGCAATTTCTCAAGATGTTTCCGGTACTCCTTTTTTCCCACCTTGACCTGCACATCCATCGCACCGGCAGGTTGCAGAAGCATATCTATCTCCATTGTCTGCGGAAGCCTGTCCGCTTCCTGAGGGGTCAGACTGACCAAAACCGGAGAAGTACGATACAATTCCTTGTTTGGAAACTTATCTTCGTCCATATAGGTCACAAACAAGCCTAAAGAACTGACTACCTCCCTTGCTAATGTTCTGGATTTTAGCACTTCAATTTCATTCTCTATATTACTTGATGAAGAGACAAAACCGTTTAGCCCCATCTTTTCCAGTTCGGAAGACATATTCGCACCGCCACCCTTCTTTTCATCCTTAATCAGAACAGTGGCAGAAATATTGTATACAGGTGTTGTCAGACGCAGATATCCCCATGCTAAAGCAACACAAACTATTGCCGAAACTACAAACCATGGCCAATGAATCAGATAGCGGAAAAAGATTTCCTGAATATTGATCTGTTCTTCGGAATGATCATCTCGCCTATCTTTTCTTTCCTCAATCATATTATGACGCTATTTGAAGATTGTTACTAATATACTTGCCAATGAGACTAAAATAGAAGTAGCTGAGAACCATATACTTGTACTGTTACTGATATCCGAATTGCGAGCCTTTGCCTTGTTCGGAGTCACATAAACAATATCATTCTGCTGCAACCAATAGTAAGGAGAAAGAAGAGTTTCAGCCTTATTAAGATCCAGTGTTATGATTTGTTGTTTGCCATTGGCATCTTCACGAATCAACTTTACATTATCACGGATTCCATAAATGGTCATATCACCTGCCATGGCCAAAGCTTCCAATAAATTCACTTTCTCATTGCTGATAGTAAATGTACCGGGACTAGCGACTTCTCCTAATACGGAGATTTTGTAATTGACCATACGTGCAGTAACAATCGGAGTTTCTTTTATGTAGGGTTTCAACTTTTCCACTATCATTTGCTCTACCTCCTTTTTGGTCAGTCCCCCGACTTTCAATGTCCCCAATACAGGGAAATTGATATTCCCCTCGTTATCCACCAGATAAGTCTGTTGGGAGGATTGGGAAGCGCCCTGTGAATTTCCGGCAGTCAAACCAGCAGAACCAGTCATTCCGAGGTTGAAAGGAGCCGCCAATTCAGGGTTCGTACATGATACCATGATAGTAAGTTGATCCTTAGGCATTATTCTGGCATCATACAGGGTTTCCTGTTGGGTAACCTGTCCCACAATTTCAGAGTCCTGCAGGTAGGGAACTTTCTTGTATGACTGGCAGGAAGCAAGCAAAAAGAGTGCAAACAAGCAGGGAAGTATCCCACCGACTTTTTTCTGTATACTTGTAGCAATGCAAAATGAATTGTTCATAATATATTCTAGTTTATTATTCTTTATCCAACACCTCAAACCTCGGAGAATTCTTCGATTTGAACTCGGGCACCACCTTCTTCATCAACCGGACGGTATCCATGATCTTGACGGCACGGGACAACCTCTCGAACTCAGAATAAGTGTCAAGGATATCGGAATATTCATACCGGCGAACCTTAGCGATCATGATCTTTTTATTTTCAGTCGGAATCGTATTCTCCTTATCGCTCAGGACCTCTTCGTAAAGCTTCTCACCGGGACGTAAACCCGTGAACTCGATCTTTATGTCTTCACCGGGACGATAGCCAGCCAATTCAATCATACGGGTGGCCAGATCGACGATCTTGACTGCCTTGCCCATCTCAAAGACAAAGATCTCATTGCCCTCCCCCATAGTGGCGGCCTCCATCACCAGACGGCAGGCCTCGGGAATCGTCATAAAGAAACGGATGATATCAGGATGGGTGACGGTGACCGGACCGCCATTCTCGATCTGTTCCTTGAAACGGGGAATGACGGAACCGTTACTGCCCAATACATTTCCGAAACGCGTTGTGATGAATTTGGTACGCCCTTGCACTTTCCCCTCACGGATGGCACAACCCAGGCTCTGCACGTAGATCTCGGCAAGGCGCTTGGAGCAGCCCATCACATTCGTTGGGTTAACAGCCTTGTCAGTAGAAACCATTATCATCTTCTCCGCACCGTATTCAACGGCCATGTCCGCAACCTGGCGGGAGCCGGTGACATTCACCAAAACCGCCTCACAGGGGTTTTCCTCCATCAAAGGAACATGCTTGTAGGCGGCGGCGTGGAAGACCACCTGGGGATGGTAATTTTCGAATACCATACGCACGCGCTCTTTAACACGGACGTCACCGATGACAGGAATGAAATCTATATCGGGATAATTCTTCTCGAATTCAAGACGCACATTATGCAAAGGAGTCTCAGCGGAATCAAACATGACAAGTTTACGGATACCCAGACCGACAAGCTGGCGGCAAAGTTCGCTGCCTATGCTGCCTGCTGCACCGGTCACCAGAACGACTTTACCACGGAATTCCGCAGCCACCTGACGAAGGTTGATATTGATTTCCGCACGGCCCAAAAGGTCCTCGATCTTAATGGGACGGACCCACTGGTGGAAGTTACCGTCAGAATCGGCCTCACTGATCGTCGGGGCTATCAGGGTCTTGAGATCATTGCTCTTGCAGTATTCCAAAAGACGGTTTTCCTCAAGACGGGTATCCTCATAACGGGAAAACAAAATACCTTTAATGCCACGCTTACGGATGATGTAGTCCACATCGGAATCGTTTTCAAAATAATAAATGGGAAGATCGGCCAAACGGCGGCGGCTGTTGTTCCTGCCATAAACATAAAAGCCTGCCACCTTGTAATGGGAACTGTCCCTGAGACGAAGCTTCAGCGCCACACTCTCCTCGTCGGTGCCATAGATAAGGATACGGGTGTTCTTCTTGTTCACCCAGTCCAGCAATAGATCGTACGTGATGATGAGTGAAACACGAAAGACTGTCAGCGCAACCAGGGTCAGAAGACCGTCGAGAAGAAGGCAGGAAAAACGGTATTTATCGAACGCGGACGTTTCGGGGATAACCCAGAAAGAAACGGCAAGCAGGCAGACAGACTTGAACAATACGGCACACATGACACGCCAGAGCTCACGGGCCTGGGAAAAACGGATCGTGTTACGATACGTGTGGAACAACAAAGAGCCGACAACACTACCCAGCAAAGAAACGAGAACAAACTGACAAAAAACCCAGTCACTCACAGGTATATGTGCCATATAATGAATGACAGCATAAGCGATCAATGAACATACTACTGATATTGTCGTATCAATACCCAAAATAATCCAATAACTCAAATAGTTCTTACGAGCGTATTGAGCTATCCCCCTTAATGTCTTTTCCATTATAGTATAAACGATAAATTGTGTATCAGAGATACAAAGAAATATAATCAGATACTAAAATCAAGATTTCACCGATTCTACATAACCGATAGGCATATCCACACATGCACAGCCTAACAGATTCAGTCGCACGGCAATCTTAGTCTTACCATCTACATTGACCAGTTCACCCACCAGTCCGGTCAGAGGTCCCTTGATGACACGTACTTTTTCACCACGCGCCAAAGGGGAGCTGTTCATGCAAACAGCTTCTTCGGAATAATCAAGCATAAAACGGAAACGAGCCATCTGCTCATCGGGAATCACTGCCGGTGTGCTCTCACCCCGCATCACCATGTAGCGACTAACTGTAGAAAAACTAAGGACTTCCATACGCTCTTTCGGATCAACATGGACAAATACCATCATAGGAAGAAGAACGGCCTCTACTTTTTTACGCCGGTCGCTCCATTGATGAATCTCCTGTTGGACAGGAACAAAATTTTCAATCCCCATTTTGTCCAAACGCTCGGCAACTTTCTTCTCATGATGCATACGCACCATAGCTACATACCAGCGTTTAGAGTGTGCTACGCCTTCCCCTGTCCCATTACTAGGCCCAGCATTTACTGATTTTTGGCTTGTTAAAATCATGTTTTTTTACCCCATATACATCCGTTACTTTTTAGGTAACGGATGTAAAATTTGTTGCAAAGATAGCCAAAAACATAAATAGCAAACAAGCAATTCTACATTTTTTTTCGTTTTATTTAAATTTTAGTATAAGAAAATCCCGGAGCATGAAAAGAACTCATTTTCATGCCCTATACTTTTTATTGTCCGATTTTAAATTCATTTTGCTGAACATCAAGCAAATTTCCGGTTGGCCCCTCCTTATACTTGTATTCTTTCCGTTTTCGTTATACCTTAATTCCGCAACACTATTATAAAATATTTTTTTTAAGTACCTGAGCAACA
>OGMF01001220.1_pt1 | contig 26118 bp, 22 predicted proteins | sample 1572921 | NCBI WGS metagenome assembly OGMF01 (sample SAMEA2581919, study PRJEB24529) | metagenome | biome: Human gut stool | place: China | collected 2011 | reverse complement strand
CCTCCCTGTCTCCGTCAAGTCCACCAGAGCAGATGCACCGCCGGTTTCTCCCGCTCCTCGGTGCTGATGTGCAGGCGCACCAGCACCATGCCCGTCATGCACAGCGTACCGAAGCAAATCCACAGCGGCACTTCCATCAGCAGCATCCCCAGCGGCAGCGTGAAGTATGTCACCCGTGTGCGGGACAGGTTCGGCGTAATCCGCAGAATCGTCGAGTAGAAGATGAAGATACACGCCAGCACCAGCACCGGCGTCCAGAATGGCAGCAGCCCAAGCAGGCAGCCGAACGTCGTCGCAATGCCTTTACCGCCCTTAAACGAGCGTGTCGCCGGGAAAACGTGCCCCGCGACCGGCGCGCAGAGCACCAGCGGCGCAAGGGGTGTCAGCAGCGCTTCGGGCAGATAGTGCATATACAGCGCCACGGGAATCATGCCTTTGAGCATATCGCCCGCCAGCGTCAGCACCCCGCACCAGAATCCACCGTGCACAAACGCATTCGCCGCGCCGGGGTTTTTGTCCTTCGCAGCCGACGCAATTTCTTTGTGGAACACGCGCGAAAAGACCTCCGCATACAGCACGCAGCCGGAAAGATATCCTAACAGCAGATAAAGCAGGTCACGCACCTGATTCATCGCTCCTTTCGCCTTTCGTTACTTCCAGTTACGCTTCCACTGCTGACGACGGCGGAAATCGCGGATGCGCTGGATCAAATCGCCATAGAAGAACAGAATAACGTTAAGCAGACTCATCACCAGCGCCAGAATGCCCCAGAGATTGCTCGTCAGCAGCTGCTGCACAACCGGCAGCAGATAGACCAGCGCCAGCCACTTCATCTTAACCGGAATGATAATCAGGTTGACCTCGGTCTCCGGAAAGAGGACGGCGCACGCCAGAAATAGCGACAGATTGAGGTAGATGTTCGTCGCATAGCCAGTAATCAGACCGGCGAGAATCGCGCCGAGCATTCCGCAGAGGTAGTATACCGTGAAGCGGAACGTGCCCCATGTGTTCTGCAGCGACGTACCCAGATACCAGTAGAACATGAGCGAAATCAGCAGAAACACAGGCGAGGACGACGGCGGCATGAAGATAAACGACACCAGCCGCCAAATTTGCCCGTGGAAAATGGCTTCACGGTCAAACATCAGGTAATACGACAGGCTGATGTTATACGCCGCCAGCAGATAATCCGCCACATAGGTAACACCCATGCCGATGCAGAGAATCATCATCAGCTTCGGGATGCCGAAGTACCGTCCAAAACGCCGTTCACCACGGCTGAGAAGCTTTTCAAACACAGTCGTTTTCCTCCTTCAAAGGATTCTTTGCAGAGTCCCCTTTCTTTATTCTATTCGACACAGAAGGGCTTTTGTCCTGCTGAATCCACACAGAAATATCGTCTTCCAATCAATTTCCTTGTGCGGTGGTGCCTTAACTTTTCTTCAATTCCTGTTGACTTTCTTGCAGAGAAAACGGAAATGTCGGGCAAAAGTTCATGGACAATTCACCTTCTTCCTGTATAATAAGGGTGTAAGATGGAAGAAAGAAGGTGTATGGCATGAGCTACATCTCGTTTGAAGATGTCTGCAAGGACTACCCAGCGGGCAATACCGTTGTTCACGCGTCCGATCATGTCAATTTTCACATTGAAAAGGGCGAGTTCTGCGTGGTGCTGGGACCGTCCGGCGCGGGCAAAACCACCGTGCTGAACCTGCTCGGCGGCATGGACAAAGCGACCAGCGGGCGAATTATTGTTGGGGATAAGGAAATCACCGGGCTTCGCTCGCCTCAGCTGACGGAATACCGCCGCCACGACGTGGGTTTCGTCTTTCAGTTCTACAATCTGATGCCGAACCTGACGGCGCTGGAGAACGTCGAATTGGCGCAGCAGGTCTGCGAACGCGCGCTTGATCCGCGTGAAGTGCTGGAGCAGGTTGGGCTGGGACAGCGAATGAACAACTTCCCTGCCCAGCTCTCCGGCGGCGAGCAGCAGCGTGTATCCATTGCCCGAGCGCTGTGCAAAAACCCGGCGCTGCTGCTCTGCGACGAACCGACTGGCGCGCTGGACAGCAAAACGGGCGAACAGGTGCTGGATCTGCTGACCCGCCTGTGCCACGACTACAACACAACGGTCGTCATCATCACGCACAACGCCAGCATTGCGCCGCTGGGCAACCGCCTGATTCGGATGCGCAACGGCAGCGTGCAGGAAATGACCGTGAATGAACATCCCGCGAAGGTGGCTGATATCACATGGTAACGCAGAGCAGCGGGAAAAAGTATTATGGAACGCTGACGAAAAAACTCTTCCGCGACATGAGCCGCAGCGCCATGCAGTTTCTCGCCATGTTTCTCCTCTGCGCAATGGGCACATGGTGCTTCAGTGGGCTGGACGCGAACTGGCGTATGCTGGAGCTATCCACCGAAACGCCGATTGCGCAGAGCAATCTGGCGGATTTCTGGGTGAAAGGAGCGTCGTTTGGCAAGAACGACATCCTGAAGCTGCGGAATCTGCCCGGTGTGAAGGATGTGCAGGCGCGCGTCACGCTGGAGATGGACTGCCCTGACTTAGGCGACGAAGTGACCTTGATGGTGCACGGCTATGACGGCGACATGCGCATCTGCACACCGATTATCCGCACGGGCAGCAAACTTTCCGCATCGGATACGCGCGGCTGTCTGCTGGAGGAGCAGTTCGCGCAGGCGCACAATTTGTCCGTCGGCGACACGGTGAAAGTGTCTTATGGCGGCGTGTCGCTCACCTTTTTCGTGCGCGGCACAATTTTCTCCGGCGAATCCCTTGTGACGGCGAAGAACATCACGCCGCAGCCGGACATCTACGGCTACATGTACGTCAGCGCGAAGGCCATGGCGGCGTTCCCGTTCACCGAAATGCTGGTGAAAGCATCATCTGACGCAGACCTGACGCAGGTTCGCGCCGAAATCATGAACACCTGCCCGACGGCGCTGATTGTGGACAAGGACACACACAGCGGCACGCTCTCAGCGCGCAACTTCGTCAGCATGTTCCGCAGTCTGTCCTACTTGTTCCCGGTGCTGGTTTTCGCGGTCGCGGCGATGATTGTCGTCAACACGCTGACGCGCATGATTGAGAATCAGCGCGTGCAGATGGGCACGCTCAAAGCGCTGGGCTACCGCGACCGGCAGATTCGGCTGCACTACCTCAGCTACGCCATTGTGCCGTCCGTCGCAGGTTCGCTGCTGGGCGTGCTCACGGGGCAAATCAGCATTCCGTACATTCTTTGGCCGATTGTATCGACGAACGTGCGCTATCCGGCGCGCCTTCACGCCCCGATTTCCGGCATCACTTGGCTGATTGCCGTGCTGTCCGTGGTCATGTGCCTGCTGATTTGCCTGCACACCTACAACCGCGCGGCGCGGGAAACGACGGCAAGCCTTTTACGCCCAAAGCCGCCGAAATCCGGCTCGCGCATCCTGTTGGAGCGGATTCCCCGGCTGTGGGGGCGTTTTTCCTTCAACACGAAGATGATTATCCGCAACATTTTCCGCAACAAGGGGCGTTCATTCCTGTCGCTCGTCGGCATCCTGTGCTGCAATATGCTGATCATCTGCTCCTTCGGCTTGCAGGAATCCATCAACACATTTATCGACGATTACTACACACACACCCTGCGCTACGACGTGCGCGCGAACCTGATTTCCGGACAGGCATCCTCGCTTGACCACTACCGTGAGACGCTGAACGCCATGAAGGTGGACGGCATCATGGAGCAGTCCGTCAGCCTGCGCAGCGAGACGAACCTGCGCTCCTGTCTGCTGACCGTGATGACGGACGACCAGACTTCCATTGCCTTGGGCAACAATGCGACGTTCCTGACGCTGCCGCGCACCGGCACCGCCATCAGCAGGAAGTTAGCCGGTCTGATGAACGTGGGGCTGGGCGACACCGTGACCATCTGTCTGCCCGGCGACAGCGACACCATTTCGCTGACCATCAACGCCCTGGCGGACACAAACATCGGTCAGGGCCTGTTCATGAGCAAGGAAGCGTGGGAGGCCTGCCGCAAGGGCGATTTCCAAGTGACGACGCTGCTGATTACCGCGCCGACGCCCGCCTGTTCGCACCTGCTGGAGGAAATGGACGAGGTGGGAACGCTTCTCTATCCGGCAAAACAGCTGGTGGAAATGTCCAGCATTATGGACTCGACAACGGCGGCGTTCACGATTCTGAGCGTTGCGGCGCTGGCACTGGCGTTCATCATCTGCTACAACATGGGGCTGATGAATTTCAGTGAGCGCGTCCGTGATTACGCAACCTTGAAGGTGCTGGGCTACCATCAGAGGGAAATCCGCCGTCTGATGCTGCGCGAGAACAACTACATCTCCATCATCGGTGTTCTGCTGGGAATTCCGCCGGGATTCCTCATCACCACCATTATCCTCAAAATGTGTGAATACGATTCAATGGTTTTCCCGACGCATGTCACCTTTCCGTCCGTCGCGGGCGCTTGCGCAATTACCTATGTGTTCGCGTTCCTGATTCAGTTGCTGCTGACGCGCAAGGTTCGGTCGATTGATATGGTGGAGGCGCTAAAGAGCGTCGAATGACAAGAGAATCAACGAAAGGATGATTTCTGCTATGAAAAAGCTGTTTGCTCTCCTGCTTTCGCTGGCGATGGTCGGGTCTATCGCACTGGCTGACCCGGCTTCGCTCACGGGCTGCTCCGTGTCCAGCGGCGTTGTGAATGCGGTGAATTACGTTGATATTACCGCGCCGTTCTCCGGTACACTCCAGCCCTTCACCTGGGAAGCGGGCGACCTTGTGAACGCGGGCGATTTGCTGTTCTCCATGCGCACTACCACGATTTACGCCACGGAGGATGCGACCGTACAGGCAATTTACTGCGCCGCGGGCGACGACGCCACTGCCGTTGCCACCCGCTATGGCGGACTGATTGCCATGCGCCCGGAATCCGAATGGGTGATTGCGGGCAGCATCACGACAGCGTACGACAAGCGCGACAACCGCGTGGTGGACGTGGGCGAAACGCTGTACTTCCGCTCCAACAAGGAAGGGCGTTCGGTCGGCACGGGGCGCGTAACGATGGTATCCGGCGCGGAATACATGGTGGAGGTGCTCACGGGCGAATTTGAGCCAGGCGAGGTACTCTCCCTCTTCCGCGACAAGAACCGCACTGCCAGCGACCAAGTCGGGCGCGGCGTTGTGAATCGGCGTGACACGCTGACGGCGGTCGGGCAGGGACGCGTGGCGGAAGTGCTGGTGAAGGTGGGCGACCAAGTGAAAAACGGCACGCCGCTGCTCCGCCTGATGCCGACTGCTACCACCCCGGATGCCTCCCCGGACATTATGGCAGCGCAGAACGGCGTGATTGGCACGCTCGCCGTGCAGCCCGGTCAGCAGGTGTACGAAGGGCAGCTGCTGGCGCGCCTGATGCTGGTGGACAAGCTGGAAGTCGTCGCGCAGGTGGACGAAGTAAACCTGAAGAACCTCTATGTGGGCGACAAGGTGTCCGTGACGCTGGATATGGACGAATCGAATGTGCTTACCGGCACGGTAACGGAAATCGGCAATCTCGGCACGACGGTGCAGAATGCCGCGTACTTCCCCGTGCATGTGGAGCTGACGACGAACCAGATTCCGCTGGGGGCCAGCGCGTCGGTGTACATTCCGAACAACAAGTAATACTATTTCCAAATTCACCTGCACCAGCTGCTCGTGCCTTGGCGCATTCTCATTTGGAAATCGTGTAAAACAAGAAGCAGCTTCCGCCCCCAATTGGGGATGTCGGAAGCTGCTTCTTTACTTTCTCAACGGTTTCTCTGCTGCCGCTACCATCGCCCGCATAATCTCCGATGGATGCAGCAGTTCGCCGTGCTGCGCCATGCTGTACGTCTGGTTGCCCGCGACAATTACATGATCCAGCACAATGATGCCGACGCCCTCCATCAGCTGCTGCAGATAGCGTGTTGTGCAGATATCATCCTCCGACGGCAGTGCAACGCCTCCCGGATGATTATGGCACAATACAACGCTGTGCGCGTTGCTGTTCAATGCGGCTTCCAGCACCAAGCGCGGGTACGCCGTCACCGCTGAAAGCGTGCCCTCCGTCACCTTGCGATTGCAGATAATGCTGCCATCTGCCGTCAAGCAAATGACATAAAACTGCTCCCGCCGGTAGCCCGCCATCATCGTTCGGCAGTAATCCAGCGTCACTTGGCGACCGTCCAGCTTGCTCCGCACCTGATTCACTTCATCAGAATAGCGGCGGAACAGCGGCAGAATCAGCGAAAGCAGCGTCGCGCTCTCCTCGCCAATGCCGTCAATCAGCATCAGCTGCTCCGGCGACGCTTCCAGCACCCGCGGAAGCGACCCGAACACATCCATCAGCGCGTGTGCCGTATCGTTCACGTTGCCGCGCGCGCGGCCATAGAAAAGAATCAGTTCCAGCACCTCATGCTCAGAAAAGCCCTCCAAGCCGCTGATTCTGAACCGCTCCCGCATCCGCTTCCGGTGCCCGTCGTGCGTTGCTGCCATCGTGTTTCCCTCTTTTTTCGCAAAATCCACGTCTTATTGTAACGCATTTTTTCGTGATGTGCAAGCACTTCTTTTGTGCTTTCGTGGATTCACAAACGCATCAATCTATGATATAATGCGGGTAGCATTGGCGAATAAAGACGAAGGAATGGAAGCGCAATGTACTTATCCAACCCGATGGTATCCGTGATTGTTCCGGTGTATAACGCCGAAAGCACGCTGCGGCGCTGTGCCGACAGCATTTTGGAGCAGTCCTATCCCGATTTGGAGCTGATTTTGGTGGATGACGGCAGCAAGGATGCCTCGCCCCTGATTTGTGACAGCTACATGCAGAAAGATGCCCGCGTCCGCGTGATTCACAAGCCCAACTCCGGCGCATCCGCCACGCGCAACCTCGGTATTGCCGAAGCCCGCGGGCACTACCTGCAATTTGTGGACAGCGACGACTGGCTGACGCCCGATGCGACAGAAAAGCTCGTCGCCGCCGCCGAAGCGCATCAGGCGGATTTGGTGATTGCGGATTTCTACCGCGTGTCCGGCAAACTCGTCGCCAGCAAGCACCGGGTGATGCCCGTCGGCGTGATGACGCGGCGGGAGTATGCCAGCAAGATGATGGAGAACCCTGCCAGCTTCTACTACGGTGTACTCTGGAACAAGCTGTACCGCCGGGATTTGGTTGTGCAGCATCACCTCGAAATGAACCCCGCGCTGCGCATCTGCGAGGATTTCATGTTCAATTTGGAGTACCTGCGTGTCGCCCGGTACATTGTCGCTGTGCCGTCGCCGGTATACTACTACGTCCGCACGAAGAACTCCATTGTTTCCCAGACGTACGGCATGACGACGCTGAAAATCCGCTTGGCGGCGTTTGATGAGTACAAGCAGTTCTACATGGATGTGCTGGACGAAAAGGCGTATCAGAAGGCACGCTTGAAAGTCTACCGTTTTCTGGTGGACGTGGCGATGGATGGCGTTGTGCTGCCCAAGCCCGCACCCGGCACACGCAGCTTGAAGGCTGCCGATTCACCGGAAACGCTCGACGATGATTGGGATTTGTAAACGAAGCCCCTGCACCGCCCATTGGCAACGTGCAGGGGCATTATTCTTTTATACTATTTCCAAATGAGAATGCGCCAAGATGCGCCGCGAATTTTCCACGTTGGCTAACGCGAATGAAACGCAGCGTAGCAGCGCTACGCTAAGTGGAATGAGCGGACGCCAACGGGGAAAAGGCGCAAGCAGATGGCGCAGGTGAATTTGGAAATAGTATTACGCCATTTTGCGTGGTTTGCTCCGACCATAGGCGTGAACCCAGTCCACGACGTTGTAATAAATCAGGAAGATGATGGAGGACAGCCCCCATGTAATCGGGTAAGCCCACGAAATCGTCGTCAGTTCCGGCCAAATCGGCACGGCAATGGTGATGTACGTCACGCGGAACATGCACCAGCAGCACAGCATGACAATCATCGGCACAATCGAGCGTCCTGCGCCGCGCAGAACCGCCGCCATTGCGTTGGAGAGCGCCAGCAGGAAATAGAACGGCGTCATTATCCTCGCGTGCATCGTCCCCAGGCGGATAACCTCCTGCACCTGCGCCGCGTCGCCCGACTGGATGAACATCGCAATCAGCGCCGGGATGAAGGCGTAAATCGCCAGCCCAATCGCTTCTGCAATGCTGACACACGCAATCAGTCCGAACCGCGCGCCTTTCTTGGCGCGTTCATACTCCTGCGCGCCGAGGTTCTGCCCGATGAAGGTCGTCAGCGCCAAGGTGAAGCTGGTAATCGGCAGGAAGCCAAAACCCTCAATCTTGGAGTACGCGCCGCAGCCCGCCTGCGCCAGCGCGCCGAAATCATTGATGTTCGTCTGCACGACGACGTTCGCCAGCGCAATCACGGCGTTTTGCAGCCCCGACGGAATGCCGATGTACAGCACCTTTTGGAGCATTCGCCCGTTGAAACGGATTTTCCGCGGAACCAGGCGGTAGGATTCCGTCGCCTTCATCAGCTTCCTCAGGCCGAGGAACGCGCTGACCGCCTGCGAGATGACCGTCGCGAACGCCGCGCCGCCAACGCCCATACCCAGCACGCCGACGAACAGCAAGTCCAGCGCAACATTGAGCATGGCGGAAATAATCAGGAAATACAGCGGATGGCGGCTGTCGCCGACCGCTTGGAAAATACCGTTCACCGCATTATACAGAACGGCAAAAATCACGCCGCCAAAGTACACGCGGAAATACTCAATCGAATTCGGCAGCACGTCCGCCGGCGTGTGCATCCAGTCCAGAATCGTCGGTGTCAGCAGAACCCCAATGAGTGTCAGCACGAGACCCGCGACGATTGCAAACGCAACAGACGTATGCACTGCAATCGAAACATTCTCATGATCCCTTGCGCCCCAGAATCTGCTGACGACAACGCCTGCGCCAACGAAAACGCCCTGAAAGAAGCCGATGAGCATGAAAATCAGGTTGCCGGACGAGCCAACTGCCGCCATAGCCTCCGTGCCCAGCACATTGCCCACGATAAACGTATCCGCTACATTGTAGAACTGCTGAAACAGGTTGCCCAGAAAGATGGGAATCGCAAAACGAACCATCAGTTTCCAGATGCTGCCCTGTGTCATGTTTGCCGCGTGCGACTGATTTGCCATTTGGTCTATTCACTCCATTGCTATTTTGACAGAAACCAATTTCATCATAGCACGTTTCGACAGCTTGTCAACGTGTTCTCGGAAAAAGTTGCCCAGCACGAAAAAATTGCAAACGTAAAATTTCGCTTGCAGGGTTGTCATGAGCGGCAAATCATGGTATGATGGTTTTCGGAAAATCCTTTCCAATTATATTAAGGAGTGAAAGGCATGAAATTCTTCATTGACATCCTCAAAGGCATGGTGATTGGGCTTGCCAACATCATCCCCGGCGTATCCGGCGGCACAATGATGGTTTCCATGGGCATCTACGATACGCTGATTTACTGCATCACCCACCTCTTCAAGCAGTTCAAGAAGTCCCTCATGACGCTGCTGCCGTTTGTTGTCGGCATGATTGCCGCGCTGGCGATTCTCTCCAACGTCATCACATGGGCGCTGATGGATGAATTTGCCTCGCTGCCAACGAATACGCTCTTCATCGGACTGATTCTGGGCGGTCTGCCCGCCATTTTCAAGCAGATCAAGGGCAGCAAAAAGCGCGACAGCATCCTTGGCGGCATTCTGTTCGTGCTCTTCTTCGCGCTCGTTATCTTCATGGCAACGCTGAAAGAAACGCAGGATACCGGTGCGGTCATCTCTCTGAGCGTTCTGGAAGTCCTGAAGCTTACGCTGATGGGCTGCATTGCGTCCGCGACGATGGTCATCCCCGGTGTGTCCGGCTCGATGATGCTGATGCTGATGGGCTATTACTATCCCGTCATCGGCGCGATTAAGAACCTTATCAATGCGCTGGTGGCGCTCGATGGCGGCGCGATTCTCTACAACGTGGGCATTCTGCTGCCGTTTGGCATCGGCGTGGTGATCGGCATTTTCGCCATTGCGAAGCTGATTGAGATTCTGCTGGCGAAGTGGAAGTGCATCACCTACGGCGCGATTCTTGGGCTTGTTGTCGCATCGCCGTTTGCCATCCTGATGGGGCTGTCGCTTCCCGGCTTCAACCTCGTGCAGGTGATTGTCAGCGTGCTGACGTTCATCTTGGGCTTCGCCGCCGCGTGGCTGCTGGCACGGAAGGACGAAAAGCCAGCCGCCTGATTTTTGCAAATCGAAAACGCCCCTGTCTGCAACGGACAGCGGCGTTTTTTGATGCTGCGGATGATGCGGATGCGTTATACTATTTCCAGATAAGAATGCGCCAAGATGCGCCGCGAATTTTTCATTCTGGCTAACGTGAATGAAACGCAGCGTAGCAGCGCTACGCTAAGTGGAATGAGCGGACGCCAGAAGGGAAAAGGCGCAAGCAGATGGCGCAGGTGAATCTGGAAATAGTATTAGAACATGTTCTTTCGGCGCATAATAACGAAGGCGAACAGCGTCAGGATGATGGAGATGCCGCAGACTGCCGCAAATCCCCACGCTTGCCTCTCAAACGGTACGGGGACGTTGATGCCCCAAATCGTCATAACCAGCGTCGGCACAGCAAAAAGGACGGTCAGCGCGGTCAGCACCTTCATGGTGATGTTCAGGTTGTTGTTGATGATGGAAGCGAACGCGTCAGTGGTGTTGCTCATAATGTCGCGGTAAATCGAGCACATTTCCATTGCCTGCTTATTCTCGATGATAACATCCTCCAGCAGGTCGGTGTCCTCCGGATAGCGCTTGAGGATATCCTGGCGCATCAGGCGCTCCATGACCAGTGCGTTGCCTTTGAGCGACGTGTTGAAGTAAACCAGTGACTTCTCCAGCTTCATCATTTGCAGCAATTCCTGATTGCGGCTGGTATGCTCCAGCTTTTCCTGAATGTGCTGACTGGTTTTATCAATCTGCTTCAGGTAGGACAGGAATCGGCCGGCATTGCGCTGGAGAATTTGCAGGATGAAGCGGGTACGCTTGAACGTCCAGAAATTGCGAATGCGCTCTTCGGTGAAGTCATTGATGATGGGCGTATCGCGCGTGCAGACGGTGATAATCACCTCGTCGCACAGCACGATGCCCAGCGGGATTGTGCTGTACACATAGCCCGTGCCCTCGGTATCAACATACGGAATATCCACGATAATCAGCGTCTGCTGCTTATCCGAGTCGTAGTCAATGCGGGCGGATTCCTCTTCGTCCAGCGCGGCGGGCAGAAAGGTCGGATCAAGGTTGAAGCGGGTGGTCAGACCATCCACTTCCTCCTTCGTCGGGCTTTGCAGATGCACCCACACGCCCTTTTCCAGCGTCGTGCATTCGGTCAGATGATCCTCGATGGTCTTGAAGATTCTTCTCATGTTAGTGCTGCGTCCTTTCAACGTTTCCGAAGGAAGGCAGCGCGGTCGGCATCAGTCAGCCGTCAGAGCGCTGCCGATGGGCTCAGGGGTACTATACGGATCACCGTCCATGCGGTCAGACACTCCTTTCCGGCGTTCGCGGGCTGCTTGCCCGAAAGCCACGCCTTTTATCTTACGCCCATTTCCCGCAATTGTCAACGGGGTATGCCGCAAGAAATCAGAAAATGGTGCTTCATATCTATTATCTGCCTCGCCTGTGCCCTCCGGAAATCGTATAAACGGCACGCAGATGCTTTCGCAAATGTTGTTCCTGTGCTGTTTTCGGAGGAAATTTCAGAGAATCAGACGAATTTGCAGAAGAATTTTGTTTTTCCTATGGCTTTTTTACAAAATATCAGTATAATAGAGTAAGGAACCCTGCTTAGACTTTCTTAATCAGCGGGAGGTTATGTCCCTATGACCTTTGACCTTCAACGGGCAAACGTGTGGAAGCGCATCTCGGCTTTTTTGTTCGATGTGATTCTGCTGGCGATTGCCTGCGTTCTTTGTGCGTGGGGATTATCAGCCCTGCTGGGATTCGACGCGCAGTACCAGACGCTCATGACGCGCTATCAGGCCGCGGCAGACGCGTGCGGGCTGGACATGTCCATCATGACCCAGACATACAGCGCCCTGACTGACGCGCAGCGGGCGCTGGTGGAACAGGCGAACGCCGTGCTCGCCGCTGATGAAACTGCCGTTCATGCGTATGGCATGGTCATCCAGCTGTCGATTCTCATCGTCAGTTTCGGTGTACTGTCGGGTTATATCCTATTAGAATTCCTCGTTCCGCTCCTTTTCAAAAACGGACAAACCTTGGGCAAAAAGATATTCGGTGTGGCTCTGATGCGCAATGACGGCGTGAGAATCGGTCATGTGACGCTTTTTGTCCGCACAGTGCTGGGCAAATACGCGGTGGAAACCATGATTCCAATCATGGCGGTGATGATGCTGTTCTTCGGCAATCTGAATATCGTTGTGCTGGGCATTGTGCTGATTCTCTCCGTCGCGCAGTTTGTCCTCTTCCTCGCCACGTGGAAACATTCGCTGATTCACGATCTTCTTGCTGATACCGTCGCGGTTGATATGGCCAGCCAGATGATCTTCAATTCCACCGATGAGCTGGTTGCTTACAAAGCCAAACTCCAAGCAGAAAAGGTCGCGCATCAGACGTACTAAGGTACCACCGCGCAAATCCATCCCGCGGGGCTTTCAGACGATACTTCCACCCGCTTCAAAAGCGGCGAAGGCATGTCACTACGATGACAAAGGGCAAAGAAAGGGGATTCTATGAAAATCGTTTTGCAGAACCTGACCAAAATCTTCCCGAGCCGCAACAAAAAGTCCGGCGAAGAAGTGGTAGCAGTCAACAATTTTGACTTTACCATCCCGGATGGAAAGCTGATTGGTCTTCTTGGCCCGTCTGGCTGCGGCAAAAGCACGACGCTGTACATGATTAGCGGTCTGCAGAAGCCATCCAGCGGCAAAATCTTCTTCGGGGAGGACGATGTGACCGATCTGTCCACGGAAAATCGCGGTATTGGTCTGGTGTTCCAGAATTACGCGCTCTATCCCCATCTGACGGTCAAGCAGAACATCCTCTTCCCTTTGCAGAACCTCCGCGGCAAGGACAAGATGACCAAGGAAGCCATGCTGGAGCGTGCGCATGAGGCCGCCCGGCTGGTGCAGATTGAGGAACTGCTGGAACGCAAGCCCAGCGAACTTTCCGGCGGTCAGCAACAGCGCGTCGCTATCGCCCGCGCGCTGGTGAAGATGCCCCGCGTGCTGCTGTTGGACGAGCCGCTGTCCAACCTTGACGCCCGCCTGCGCCTGCAGACGCGCGAGGAAATCCGCCGCATCCAGAAGGAAACGAAGATTACCACCGTTTTCGTCACGCACGACCAAGAGGAAGCCATGTCCATCTCCGACATGATTGTTGTCATGAAGTTCGGCGTGGTGCAGCAGATCGGCAAGCCGCAAGAGGTCTATGACAACCCGGCAAACCTGTTCGTTGCGAACTTTCTCGGCACGCCGCCTATCAACATCTTCACCGGCCATGTCAAGGGCGAGCGTCTGTTCATCGGCGTGGACAATGTGATGGATGTGCCCGGCGTGAAGGATCAGGACGTGTTCGTCGGCATCCGTCCCGAAGGCTTCATCCTCGACATGGCGAACGGCACGCTGTGCTGCAAGCCGCAGAACGTCGAGGTCATGGGGCGCGACGTGTCCGTCGTCTCCACGCACGAAGCCTCCCAGAAGCCGACGGTGCGCTCCATCATCGACGCGGACAACAAGGTAGATGCGTCCGCCGATGTCGTGCGCTACCGCATCAAGCCGCACAAGATCTTCCTGTTCACGCGGGATGACGAGGGCGTTCGCATTCCGTTCGAGGTGAAGTAAGATGGTAGAAAGCAAGCATCAATGGAAAGCATGGCTCTATCTCGCCCCCGCCATCGTGCTGCTGCTGTTCTTTACGGTCTGGCCGATTATCAACACGGTGCGACTGGCATTCCTGAATGACTACAACAGCCTGAGCGAAGTCGGCGGTGCCACCTTCACCGTTGGCATCAAGAACTTCCAGACGGTTATCGGCGACAGCGGCTTCAAGACGGCGCTGAAAAACACGATGCTCCTGTGCCTGTTCACCGTGCCGATTTCGACGATTCTCGCGCTGCTGATCGCGGTTGCGCTGAACTCCATCAAGCCCCTGCAAAAGGTACTGCAAACCATCTTCTTCCTGCCCTATGTGACCAACTCCATCGCCATCGGCATGGTTTTCGCCGCGATGTTCAATATCATCGGTATGCCGCACATGGAGCGCCTGATTCAGACCAAGGGCATTGTCAATAATGTCATTGAGCTTTTCGGCGGGCACTACGTCAACTGGATTAACCAAGGCTCGGAATACTGGGCGAACATGTTCGTCATGATTGTCTACATCGTGTGGAACGCGCTGCCCTTCAAAATTCTGGTGCTGCTGGGCGGCCTGCAGGGCATCAACAAGCAGTATTACGACGCGGCAAAGGTGGACTCTACTCCCCGCTGGCGCGTGTTCACCAAAATCACCGTGCCGCTCCTCTCTCCGATGATTGCCTACGTCGTCATCACCGGCTTCATCGGCGGCTTCAAGGAATACACCAGCATCGTCGGCATTTTCGGCGAGACCATGGGCCCTGCGGGCGACGCAGGACGCATGAACACCATCGTCGGCATGATTTACGATGCGCTGCCGAAGTCCAACTACGGCGTGGCCAGTGCCGCTGCGCTGATTCTGTTTGCGATCATCTTCGTCGTGACGATGATCAACATGCAGGTCAGCAAGAAGCGCGTGCATTATTGAGAGGTGCAGTATGTCCGAAAAAGATTTCACCATCATGCATTCGCGGAACATGCAGCAAGTCAGCGTCACCCAGCGCATCACGAAGGTGCTGACGCTGTTCATCACCTATGCTTTCCTCATTGTGATGGCGCTGATTGTGCTGTTCCCGTTCTACTGGATGATTATCTCCTCCCTGAAGTCGCTGGATGAATACCGCGCGTCCGTGCCGACGTTCTGGCCGCGCATGGTGCTCATCAGCAACTACGCCGATGCGTTCTCCACCGGCAATTTGGGCCGCCTGTTCCTCAACACCGCCTATGTCGGCATCGTCTCGACGATGCTGTCCCTGATTATCACCATCCTGACGGCGTTCGCGTTTGCCCGGCTGGAATTCAAGGGCAAGAACGCGCTGTTCGGCGCGCTGCTGGCGACGATGATGATTCCCGGCGAGCTGTTCACCATCACCAACTACCAGACGATTTTCATGCTCGGCTGGCAGAACACCTACACGGTGCTGATTGTGCCGTTCCTTGTCAGCGTGTTCTACATCTATCTGCTGCGCCAGAACTTCCTGCAGATTCCGAACGAACTGTATCTTGCGGCAAAGGTAGATGGCACGAGCGACTTCAAGTACCTGTGGAAGGTCATGGTGCCGCTCTCCCTGCCGACGCTGATTTCCATCACCATCCTGAAAATGATGGGCGCATGGAACTCCTACGTCTGGCCGCGTCTGGTGGCGAATGACGATGCGCACAAGCTGATTACCAACGGTCTGCGCAACGCCTTCAACAGCTCCACCGGCGAAACGAATTATCCCGTGCAGATGGCGGCGGTCGCGATGGTATCGTTCCCGCTGTTCCTTGTGTTCATCTTCCTGCGCAAGTACATCATGTCGGGTGTCAGCCGCAGCGGTATCAAAGGTTAATCGGCGGATTTCCGCCTTTAACAATTTTTTGTCTCCCTCGACCAGAAAGGAAGGAAAGACACATGAAGAAGTTCCTCTCTCTTCTCATGGCGCTGACCATGCTGATGGCCTGCACTGCTTGCTTCGGTTCTGCTGAATCCGCAAGCGATCCCGCTGCTTACGACGGCAGCGAGGTGAACATCACCTTCTACAACACGATGGGCTCCAACCTGACCCCCGTGCTGGATACGTACATCGAAGAGTTTAACAAGCTCTACCCGAACATCCATGTCAGCTACACCTCCGTTGGCGGCTACGATGATGTCCGCGACCAGATTTCCAAGGAAATCACCGTCGGCGGCCAGCCCAACATCGCTTACTGCTACCCGGACCACGTTGCCCTGTACAACCTCGCGCGTGCGGTGCAGCCGCTGGATGCTTACATTGACAGCACGGCGACCGTCACCCGCGCCGACGGCACGACCGAAACCTTCGGCCTGACGCAGGAGCAGAAGGACGACTTCATTTCCGCGTACTACGAAGAAGGCCGTCAGTTCGGCGATGGCAAGATGTACACGCTGCCGATGAGCAAGTCCACCGAAGTGCTGTACTACAACAAGACGTTCTTCGATGCCAACGGCCTGACCCCGCCCACCACTTGGGACGAGATGGAAGCGCTGTGCAACAAGATCGTCGAAATCGATCCGTACAGCATCCCGCTGGGCTATGACTCCGAGAACAACTGGTTCATCACCATGACGGAGCAGTTCAAAACCCCCTACACCAGCGCCACCGGCGAACACTTTCTGTTCAACACGCCCGAAAACCGCGCGTTCGTGAAGCGTTTCGCGACGTGGTACAATCAGGGACTTGTGACGACCCAGACCATCTACGGCAGCTACACCTCCGGTCTGTTCGTCTCTGACTCCGGCATCAAGAGCTACATGTCCATCGGTTCCTCCGCCGGCGCGACGCATCAGCGTCCGACCAAGGGTGCGGACGGCACCTATCCCTTTGAAGTGGGCATCACGACCATCCCGCAGGTGGATGCCAGCAGCGCGAAGGTCATTTCTCAGGGCCCGAGCCTGTGCATCTTCAAGAAGGCGAATGCGCAGGAAGTGGCCGCTTCCTGGCTGTTCGTCAAGTACCTGACCACCACGGTTGATTTCCAGGCTGAATTCTCCATGGCGTCCGGCTATGTGCCGGTCATCAAGTCCGTTGCGAACAACGAAGTCTATGCGGAATTCGTTGCGGGCGCGGACGGCGGCGACAACGTGGCGGCGCTGGCGGCGAAGGTCTGCTTGGAGCAGGTTGACGCTTACTACACCTCTCCTGCGTTCCCCGGCTCTTCCGAAGCACGCAGCCGCGTTGGCGAACTGATGGCAGGCTGCATGACGGATGCTGCGGCACTGGGCGACCTGACCAAGCCGGAAAACGAAGCGCTTCTGGACGAGCTCATCCAGAAGCGCTTCGACGAAGCTATCACCAAGTGCGAACAGTCCATCGCGGGCTTTGGTATCTAAGGCGCGCAGATGAAAACACTCCGCAATCTATTTCCCCTGCTGCTGACCCTGACGCTGCTGCTCTGCACGGCGTCAGGCGCGGCGGCGGGAACCACCGACGGCGGCTTTGTGGACTATGCGGCACAGCTTCAGCTGAACATGTCCTCCGCAACCGCCAAAACCAGTGCGACCGTCAGGACGCATGTGGACGGCGACACGGTGCATTTCGATGTGCCGGAAAGCGTCTGCGCGGACGGTGTGCTGAAAGCGCGCTTTCTGGCGCTGAACACCCCCGAATCCACCGGCAAGATTGAGGAATACGGCGTTGCCGCGTCGCATTTCACCCAGGAGAAGCTCGCTTCGGCAGTGTCCATCATCTTGGAATCGGATTCTGACCGCTGGGAGCTTGACTCCACTGGCGGCCGGATGCTGGTCTGGGTGTGGTATCAGCCGTCGGAAGGCGCGGAATACCGCAACCTGAATCTGGAACTGCTGCAAAACGGCTATGCGCGCGCGTATTCCACCGCGAACAACCAGTACGGCAGCATCTGCTCAAGCGCGCTGGATCAGGCACGGCAATTCAAGCTGAACCTCTACTCCGGTCAGCCTGACCCCGATTTCTACTACGGCGACGCCATTGAGCTGACCCTGCGCGAACTGCGCTGCCATCCGGAAGCGTACCAGAACAAGAAGGTCGCTTTCAACGGCATCGTCACGCTGGCGCACAACAATTCGGTGTATGTCGAAAGCCTTGACGCGGAGAGCGGCATCGTCTTCGGCATCTCCGTCTACTACGGCTTCAACCTCAGCGGCAAGGGTCTGTCGATTCTCACCCCCGGCAATGAAGTGCGCATCGTCGGTTCGGTGCAGTACTATGCGGCGGGCGACCAGTGGCAGATTTCCGACGTCTCCTACCGCATGATGAAGCCGAAAGACCCCGGCAACATTCAGCTGCTCAGCGAAGGGCACGAGCCGTACTACACCGAGACGACGCTGTCCCAGTTGATGGCACAGACGGTGCTGACGGACGAAAATGGTGAGGAAACCGCCTATGCTTATGCGGATTTGGCGCAGAACACGAGCGTCGAGCTACGTAAACTGCATGTGCTGTCCATCAGCCGGGATGACGAAAACAGCCGCGCGTACCTGACCGTCGAACAGGATGGGCAGCAGATGACCGTAATTGCACCGTCGTCTTTCGTGACCGATGAGATGGTGGGGCAATCCATCACCTTGCGCGGTTTTGTCGAGCATTCGAGCGGCAACGTCGCTGTGCGTGTCTACGAAACCGGACTCCTTCTCGCAGAATAACACCCCTGACAATCAAGGAAAGGGAGAAAGCAATCATGAAGAAATTCCTTGCGATGCTCATGCTGCTGGCGATGTGCTTCAGCTGCGCCGCGATGGCGGAAACCACGGATGAAGATCTGGCAGCTGCCAAGACGTACCTGTTCATGATGTACAAAGATCTGCCGGAAACGACGATGAGCGACTACGAAGTGGTCGGCGTCATCAACATCGGCGGCATCGAATTCCCGATTACGTGGACGGCGGACAGCGACACCATCAAGATTGTTCCGCAGGACAACAAGATGGTCACCATTGATGTGGATGAAAAGAATCCCGAAGAAGTGACCTACACCCTGACGGCCACCCTGTCGAACGCTGCTGACAAAACCTTGAGCGTGTCCTTCGCGCACAAGGTGCCTGCTGCGATGATTCTGGAAGGCATGAGCTACGAAGAAATCGTGGCGGCGGCGTACTCGCTGGAAGCGGGTCTGGCGCTGGAAGACACCCAGCGTCTCTACGGCACGGTGACAAAGATTGACACCCCGTGGAGCGACGAATACAAGAACATCACCGTCACCATTCAGGTGGGTGAACTGGCGGATCAGCCCATCCAGTGCTACCGCCTGACCGGCGAAGGCGCGGAAAACCTGCAGGTGGGCGACGCGATTACCGTCGAAGGCATCCTGAAGAACTACAAGGGCACCATCGAGTTCGACAAGGGCTGCGTGCTGGTCGGCTACGGCGAAATCGTCAGTCAGAAGGCGATTGTAGACGCGGCTTACGCGCTGGAATCAGGCGTTGCCATGACGGCTCCGACCGCGCTGTTGGGCGAAGTGGTTTCCATTGACTCCGCGTGGAGCGACGAATACCAGAACATCACCGTGACCATCGTCTGCGACGGTCTGACCGAACAGCCCATTCAGTGCTATCGCCTTTCCGGCGAGGGCGCGCAGGCGCTGGAAGTCGGCAGCGTGGTCGGCGTGTACGGCACGATTAAGAACTACAAGGGCACGGTCGAGTTCGACAAGGGCTGCGTGACCGTTCCCGCGGACTCCGTAGCGAGCGTCCGTCTGGCGGTGAGCGCCTACGCGCTGGAAGCGGGTCTGTCCATGAATGACGCTTCCACCATGACCGGCGTCATCACCAGCATCGACACCGCTTGGAGCGACGAGTACAAGAACATCACCGTGACCATCGTTCCCGGCGGTCTGACCGACTATGCGGTGCAGTGCTACCGTCTGTCCGGCGAAGGCGCGGAAACGCTGGCGGTTGGCGACACCATCACTGTGAGCGGCACGATTAAGAACTACAAGGGCACGATTGAATTCGACAAGGGCTGCACGCTGGACGCTGTGGTCAAGGCGGAGTAATCGTTTCCTAACAGAGGGGGAATCCTGCATCAGCGGGACTCCCCTTTTTCTGTACGCAAAACGCCGTGCTTCCGATCTTGGAAACACGGCGTTTGATATTATGCTTCGTAGCCCAGTGTCTTCATGAACCGCTGGAAGCCCGCCAATCCAGCTTCATCGCGCTTGTAGACACCCGCGTCCGCCAGCACCTGCGCGCACACCAGCGCCACTTCCTGCCGCAGGATGGCTTCCGCTTCCGCCGACGTTTGGACAAGTCCGTGCCGCGCGACAACTTCCGTCAGCCAGTCGTAATGCTTCGCACACGGGTCGCTTTCCGCCGGACGCACCAGCGGCTTCTCGCCCGTCAGGTAGCCATTCAGTGCCGCTAACTCCGTCTTCAAGCGGCCCGGCAGGATGAACAGCCCCATCACCTCAATCAGCCCGATGTTCTCCTTCTTGATGTGATGCAGCGGCGCATGAGGATGGAAGATGCCCAGCGGGTGCTCTTCGCTCGTGCGGTTGTTGCGCAGAACGAGGTTCAGGTGGTACTGCTCCCCCTCTTTGCGCAGAATCGGCGTAATGGTGTTATGGGGCGTTCCGTTCGTTTCCGCGAAAATGCCGCACGCTTCGTCGCTGTACCCGCGCCACGCGTCCAGAATCCGGCTGGCTTCTGCAATCAGCGTCTGTTCGTCCGTGCCGCTGAGCTGAATGGTGGACATCGGCCAATCGAGCAGTGCCGCCGAAACGCCCGGCACCGGAGACTTCAGCTGGCAGCGAACTTTCGCATCGTCCATCGGGAAATGATAGCGCCCACCCTGAAAATGGTCGTGATTGAGGATTGACCCGCCGACTATCGGCAAATCCGCATTCGAGCCGAGCATATAATGCGGGAACTGCTGCACGAAGTCGAACAGGCGATCGAATGTGGCGCGGGAAATGCGCATCGGCACATGCTGGCTGTTCAGCACGATGCAGTGCTCCGGGTAATACGCATACGGCGAATACTGCAGATACCACGTCTGCCCCGCGAGCGACAGCGGCACCATGCGGTGGTTCTGCCGCGCCGGGAAGTTGCTGCGACCATGATAGCCGGGATTTTCAACGCACAGCATACACTTCGGATAGCCGACGCTGGGCGCATTCTTCAACTTTGCGATTTCCTTGGGGTCTTTTTCCGGCTTGGAGAGATTGATGGTGATTTCCAGCCGTCCCGCCGGCGTATCGGCAAAATAACGGACGTTTTGCGCAATTGCATCAACCTTGATGTAATCGCACGCGCGACACATCTGGTAGAAATCCTCCGTCGCCTGCTCAGGATGATTCTGCGCAACGCACTGCTGGAAGTGCGCGCGTACTTCCTTTGGCGACGGCGTCAGCAGACCCATCAGGCGCGCACTGAAGAGGTCGCGCGCATACGTCATATCCTCGATGATGCCTTTTTCGACCGCCAAATCGCACAGCGTCCGCAGAAGCGCCGTCGCGGTCGGCGGCACGTCCGCCATCGGCACAATATCGCCGGCGGGGGCATCAAGTTGAAACGCATCGAGCAGCAGGTTGCGGAAGTACGGCATATCCACCGTTTCTATCAGCCCTTTTGCTGATGCGTAAATCAGCAGATTTTCAATTGCCTGTGTTGTTTTTTCCTCCCAAGACATCATCAACATCCCTTTCAGTATTCATCGCTCTGGCCTGATTCATTCCTATTATAGCGGAAAACAGCTTTTCTGTCAATCAGCCCGGCAAAAGACTTGACAGAAAGGCAAAAAGACAGTAGGATAAATCATATGATTTCCCATTGATTTTCAGGAGGCAGCTTCATGAACGATCGCGAGGAAGGCAAGGGAATGCGGCTTCTGCGCAAGGGCAAACGTGGCCTGATTCAGGCGATTTTCAGTCGTCTGGGGCTGATTGTGCTGCTATTTTTGCTGCAGCTGGCGCTTCTGCTGGGGCTGTTCAGCGCGGCAGCAGAGTTCTTGCCGCACTTTTTCGGCGGAACGATTGTGTTCAACGCCATTATCGTCATTTATCTGCTCAACAGCGAAGGCGACCCGACCGCGAAGTTGACGTGGCTGGTGTTTTTCAGCGTTGCGCCGGTGTTCGGGGCGCTATTCTATCTATACACCAAGAGTGACATAGGGCATCGGCTTTTGCGCGAACGGACGACACAGCTGATTCGCGAAGGTCGCAGCGACCTCCGCGCGCACGCCAGCGCCCAGCAGCATTTGGAAGAGCGCGACCCGCAGATTGCGCGCATGGCAAGCTACATCGCGAAAAGCGGCTGCTATCCTGTTTGGGAGCACACCGCTGTGACGTACTTTCCGCTGGGCGAGGACAAATTCGCCGCGCTGCTGCCCACGCTTCGGCAGGCGAAGCATTTCATCTTTCTGGAATACTTTATCGTGGAAGAAGGCGAAATGTGGGGGCAGGTGCTGAGTATTCTGGTGGAAAAAGTGAAGCAGGGCGTGGAGGTGCGCGTGCTGGTGGACGGCACATGCGAGTTCACGCACCTGACGCACGATTATCCCCGCCGGATGCAGGAACTGGGCATCAAGTGCAAGATGTTCGCGCCCGTCCGTCCGTTCGTCTCGACGCACTACAACTACCGCGACCACCGCAAAATCGCCGTGATTGACGGGCAGGTGGCGTTCACGGGCGGTGTGAATCTGGCGGACGAGTACATCAACCGCGTCGTGCGCTTCGGGCACTGGAAGGACACCGCGGTGATGCTGCGCGGCGAGGCGGTGCGCAGCTTTACGCTGATGTTCCTGAATATGTGGGCGATTGACGAGCACACGATGGAGTCGTCGCGCTTTCTGGCGTATCCGACAAAGCCCGCCATGGACGCGCCGGGGTTTGTGCTGCCCTACTCGGATTCTCCGGTGGACGGCAACAAGGTCGGCGAGCAGGTGTATATCGACATTCTCTCCCGCGCGCGACGGTACGTCCACATCATGACGCCCTACCTCATCATCGACCACAACATGGAGACGGCGCTGCAATACGCGGCGGAGCGCGGCGTGGACGTCCACCTGATTCTCCCCGGTATCCCCGACAAGAAGTACGCCTTCGCGCTGGCGCACACGCATTACGCTTCGCTGATGAAGGCAGGCGTCAAAATCAGCGAATATACCCCCGGCTTCGTCCACGCAAAAGTGTTCGTCGCGGATGACCGAGAGGCCGTCGTCGGCACGATTAACCTCGATTACCGCAGTTTGTACCACCACTTTGAGTGCGCGGCGTACATGCTGGATGTGCCGTGCATTGCGGACATTGAGGCAGATTTTCAGCATACACTGAAGCAGTGCCGCCGCATGACACCTGAGCGCCTGAAAAACGACAAACTTTCAATGAAGGTTGCTGGCGCGCTTCTCAAAGCGATTGCGCCGCTGATGTGATTACAGCCGCGCCTCTTCCGCCTGACCGGAACGGCAGACGACCGACAGCGTCAGGCAGACCGTCCCCGGCATGGCGTACCATGCGCTGCCAGTGAGAATATAGAGTATCAGCATGAACAACCCGTAGCCCCAGTAGCGTGGTGCTTTTTCCCGCTGCGTCATGATGGACAGCAGGCTGCCGCGCTGCGGCGTTCTCCGTTTTCGCTGCCCCAGCGCCACCAATTGCGCATCCGTCGCGGGGGAAAGCCGCCCCGCCAGCGCCAGCAGCGTCTCTCGGCGGATGACGCGGATGGGCGTCGGCATCTGCTCGGCGCGTGCTATCACCCGCGGCGGCGCTTTTCCCAGCACGCACAGGATGACTCGATTCGCCTGCTGCCGCTGCATCGCCCGGTGCGCCTCCACCAGCTGCCCGGTGGATAACTCCCCTTCCGGCGGCATCCGAACGCACTGCACCAGCAGCGTTTCCGCGCCGCCTGACGGCTTTTCCTGTCTGCACAGCGCGCCGTCTGCCGTAATGCGCTGCATCCGGAGCTGCCACTTTTCCTCCAGCAGCAGCGCCGCCTGAAAGTGGGCTTCCTTCGCCTCCGAAAGCAGCATTTTCTCCAGCAGCAGTTCGCCACCGATGCGGCAGCGGAGTGCTGTTTCGCGCCGCACCAATGTTGTCTGACGATAAAGGCGGCGCAGCAGCAGCAGCAGTGTGCCCAGTGCAATGCCCGCCAGCAGCGCAGGGAGGTTCAATCCCCAGAGGAACACAAACCAGCCGATGCCCAGCGCCATCAGCAGCACACCGCGCCCCACGCTGTCCAGCAGCTCCGCCAGCATGTTGCGCTTGAATCCCGTTTCCATCGCTTCTCCGCCTTTACAATTCCCGAAATTTCGGGTATAATAGGAATGTACACTTGCACAAGCAGGAGGATTGCCATCACATGGCAAAAGAACGCATTGGTATTTTAGGCGGCACGTTCGACCCGATTCATGAGGGGCACATCCATATGGCGCTTTCCGCCATGCAGGGTGCGCATCTTGACCGCGTGCTGGTACTCCCGACGGGCAATCCGCCGCACAAGATAGGCATCACCCCTGCGGAAGATCGCTGGCGCATGGTTTGCTGCGCCTGTGCGCTGCATGACGGGCTGACGCCGTGCCGCGCGGAAATCGACCGCGAAGGCGTTATCTATACGGTAGATACGCTGTCCATTTTGCATCAGGATTATCCCAAGGCAGAGCTTTTTTACCTGATTGGTACGGACACGCTGATGGAGCTGCACACATGGCGGAATTTTGAGCAGGTATTGTCGCTGTGCACCTTCGTTATCTGCCCGCGCCCGACCAGCGTGTCGCCCAAGGTGCTGGCGGACGAGCAGCGGCGGCTGATTGCGCTTGGCGGACGATTCGTGGCGCTTGACGCGGACGTGGTGGATGTGTCTTCCACGGAACTGCGGCAGGCGCTTCGGAATGGTCAGGCAACGCCGCATTGCAGCGTACCCGTGCGGGAATACTGCAAGGTGCGCGGGCTGTACGGGCTGTCGCCGCGCGTCCCGCAAGGAGACAAGTGGCTTGACCGCCTCTTCGCCGACCTGAATCAGCACCGGTTTATGCATTCGCTGGCGGTGGCGCACACGGCGCGTCAGCTGGCGATTGCGCACCATCTTGACCCGGTCAAGGCGGAAGCCGCCGGACTTCTGCACGACTGCGCGAAGTGTCTGCCGCTCAGTGCCATGCAGCAGCTTTGCCGTGACCATCAGCTGACGGTTGATCCGGACATTCTGCAAAGCGGCGCACTGCTCCACTCCGTCGCCGGGGCGTGTCAGGCGCAGGATGTTTACGGCATCACTGACCCGGAGCTTCTCTCTGCCATCACCAACCACACCAGCGGCCGCCCCGGCATGAGCAAGCTGGACATGGTCATCTGGCTGGCGGACAAGATTGAGCCGACCCGCGCATCCTATCCGCTGCTTGACAAAGTGCGGATGCTGGCGGGCTTTTCGCTGGAAAAGGCGCTGCTAACCAGTCTGGAAGGATCAGCGAACTATCTGCGCAGCAGCGGGAAAACCGTGCATCCGCTGACGCTGCAAACCATTGCGTGGCTGAAAACGCTTCCCGAAACCAAGTGAATTATCAGAAGGAGAAATATTATGCAGAATCTTCAGCTCGTGCAGGAAGCTGCACAGGAACTCTACAAGAACAAAGCCGGTCAGATTGTCGCGCTGGACGTGCAGGGCATGACCGTTATTTGCGACTATATGCTGATTGCGGCCGGGCGCACGGTCAATCAGGTGAAGGCGCTGGCAGACGATGTGGATGAGCACATGGCGGAGCTGGGCGTGCCGATTCGGCGCCGCGAGGGGCAGAACGAAGGCCGCTGGATTATCCTCGACTACGGCTTCATGCTCGTGCACATCTTCCACACCGAGGAGTACGAGTATTACAACCTCGAACGCCTGTGGACGGATGGCAGCAACCGCCTTGTGCTGCCGTTTGACCAGACGGATTTGTAATCAGCCAAAGAAACATCGGGCAGTGTGCGTTGCGCGTTCACTGCCCGATGTTTTTGTTTACGGATAATTGCGGATTGTCCTTGCCTTTTCCATCGCATCCTCCTTCGCGGAAAGCGGCGACAGGATGTAGGCGTAGTCGTAATCCCGCGTCAGCGGCGTCAGGTACGGCTCATGCACGATGATGCGATACCATGAATTATCGCCGCCCAGCCCAATCTGCACGGCGTTCAGGCGCAGAATGACGTTCTCCGTCGCCGTCAGCTGGTACGGGTGCTTTGCCTGCGTGAGCGCTTCTGGTGTGTAGTGCAAGATCGGAAGAGCGTCGTGTAGGGAAAGAGTGTAGATCTCGGTGGTCGCCG
>OGMF01001200.1_pt1 | contig 26431 bp, 18 predicted proteins | sample 1572921 | NCBI WGS metagenome assembly OGMF01 (sample SAMEA2581919, study PRJEB24529) | metagenome | biome: Human gut stool | place: China | collected 2011 | reverse complement strand
CAGTTATATATAAGCCGTGTTTTTCCGTATTATGAACGGTTATATTTGTCTTGTCGTAAGCAAAAGCCGAAATTGCTGATGCTGCCGATATTGCGGCAGTTAAAATAATTGATAATAGTTTTTTCATTGCGTGTCGCCTCCTTCATATAATGAAACATAAAAATTTCTCCGCTTGTTATGGTATAGCAACATATCTTACCGATACAGTAGCTTTGTTCGCACCTATTACCGATAATTCAAAATGAATGTCAATTCTTGAATAATCCTTACCGGAAAGCATTTTGTCTATGTTTTTTTGCTTTTCTTCGTCAAATACGGCTTTCCAATCTTCATAATATATGTATTGAACCTTTAACTCTGATATATCATTTATGGTGTCAAAATAATCCTTGCCGATCTGTACCGTTTCCGGATAAGTTGTTTTATTGCCAAATGTAAGTTCTAAATCCTTTCTTAAATATTTTGCAAAATCATAGGCTGCTTGAAGATTATCATATTCATATTCAAACCCTGCAACAACATCATTATAAAGCATCATATTTATTACTTTAACATCGTTTCCGTTTACATATTCGGTGTATGTTGTTTGCTCCCCGGACACATCGGGAGTGACAAATTTCAGAGCATCCAAATAATTCAAAGCAATTTCTTTATCTGTTCCGAGAAGACCTAAATTTTGATGGTAATTATCATATATTGTTTTCCTGGCACCATTACCTTTTCCGAACAAACTGAATCTCATATCATATACAACAAATTCCTTGCCGTTAAATTCCCGTGCAACGGAATAAACTCTATATCCCAAGCAATCATAATATGCATTACCGTTTTGGCTTTTTGCAGAACTAATTGCAAAAATCGGCGGTTTCATAGCTTTTGAACGGGTGTAGTCGATTGCAACCGCTACAGACCACAAAACACCCAAAGCGGCAATGATTATAACAAATCTTTTAAGTGTATTTTTCATATCTTCCATTCCTTTCATAAAATATTATACGCTTTTATATTATAACATAAAATCATCGATTTTCGGTGTGACTTCGTAAACGACATTCCAAATGACGAAATCGGTAACATTATTATAATTGTCATTTTTCCGACTGCTTATGAATACACCCAAAAAGCAACAAAAACCCGTCCGATATTTCATTTTCAATCACGAAATACCGGAAACGAGTTTTCCGAGTTAATAATGCTGTCGCACCGTTTTGACCTTTTGATGCGGTAGTATAAATCTTTAGTTTTCATATCTGCACCTATATAAACTCTACAAAACCTTTACCGTCCTTTATAAGATAAAATTATCCGTAAATATTTTACCACATTATTTGAAAAAATTCAATCGGTATTTCAGACAAATAATAAATTTTTTTGTCTGATATGCAGTGCCGAAAGCACGGATTAACTGACATCTTGCAAGAAATTTATAGTCAATGCGCCGATTTCAGACCGCAGGCATTTACTAACCGACAAAAATGTGGTATAATAAAAAATAACTATGACAAAATTGAATCGACAATTTTTATATTGTATTTCTGATCCGACTAAGACAACATATTAAATTTGGAGGGAAAAATGGAACCAATATTTAAGATTGTTATTTGTGATGATGACGCAGACTTTTTGGATAGTCTTTATAAAAAAGTTGTTGAAATAGCAAAGCGTAATAATTGCAAATGCGAAATAACCGAATTATACAGCGGAAACGAGCTGACTGATTATTGCAAAAATCATTCGGTCGATATTATTCTGACAGATATAGATATGCCGGATATATCGAATACCGGCAGATACCAAACGCCGAATATGGAGGGCTTTAAGGCGGCAAAGGAATTGCAAGCCGAAAATCCAAAAACGGAGATAATGTTTGTGAGCGCACACGAAGAGCTTGCGTATCAGTCTTTCAGATACCGTCCGTTTTCATTTGTCAGCAAGCGTGACCTGAAAATGCTTGATGAGGATCTCGGCGAACTGCTTCTAAAAATCAAAAAGAGAAAAACGAGAAATTCACTCGTTCATCTGACTGTCGGCGAAAACTCTTATGTGATAAATACGGACGAGGTTATGTACTTCAAAAGCGACAAGCATTATATAAATGCATATATGGCTGACGGAAACGAAAAATCATATCGCTGCAGCATAAACGATGCATACAATCAGCTCAAAAGTGCAAGCTACATATTTATACACAGAAGCTATCTGATAAATTGTAAGTTTATCAAATACTTTAATACGCAGCTTGTTATATTGTCAAATGACCTTGAAATAAACGTAACACGCAATGATGAAAGATTGAACGAAGCAAAAGAGATTTTCGGAAGATATAAGCGAGGTTTAAGATAATGGAAATGACTCTGTTTGAAATCGGAGTAAATATTTTAGAAATATTTATAACAGTGATGTTCTTAACGCTGTATTTTGGCTGTAAATACAAAGGAATAAAAAAGGCAGGCGGTTTTGTTATAGGCTGGGCGGCAATTACAGCTCTGCTTACCTACATAAACACGCTCTACCTGTTTGAGGCATATGTGGGAATAACATTCGTATTGGCATATTTTATTTACTGCATATTATTTTTGAAAGGGGACACACTGACAAAGCTTTTTGTGTCAAGTTTTATAAATTGCATACTGTATTCGATTTCCTTGCTTACGATAATTTGCGGATGCATTTTTGTAAACGGAGATGTTGAAAAAATATTCACTATGACTCCGGAACGAGTTGGCTTGATTGCAATAGGTAAAATAATGTTGATACTCGTTTGTGTAATACTTCTTAAATTCAGATACACGCACAGTGCTGCCCGTAAGCAAACTATGCTCTTGTTTGTGCTGGTGCCGGTAGTGACGCATATATCAACGGTTGGTATATTAAAGATATTTTTCAAGCATACCGACCTCAGTACCGAACTGATGATTGCCGCATTGGGTTGTTTTACAACGATTTTTCTTATATATTGGTTGTTCATCAGTATAAACAGAGATATAGACAAGAGCGTTCGGTTGTCGCTTTTGGAACAAAAGGTCGAAAGCGATAAAAAGAACGCACAGGATATAGAACAGCTTTACACCAAGACCTGCGGCGTTCATCACGATTTGGTTATACACTTTTCAACAATATCAAAATTGCTTGAAGAAAGTCCGCAAAAGGCACAAGAGTATATAAATTCGGTTTTGAATAACCAACTGACCTCTATTAAAACGATGATAAAAACGGGAAATGACTGTTTTGACGCCATCACAAATACCAAAATCGCATTATGTGAAAAATACGGCGTTACTTGCCGTGTGCGTGTAATGGAACACGCATTGGACTCCTTGTCGTATGATGAAATTGCGATTCTGTTCGGGAATTTATTCGACAATGCTATTGAAGCAGCAAAAAAGTCAACCGGGAAAATAATAAAATTAGATGTCTGCATCCAAGATGTGTATCTATCCGTATTTATAAAAAACACCATAGATAAGTCCGTTCTTGCAAGCAACAAGAATTTGCTTACCACAAAGGACAACAAGGAATATCACGGTTTCGGAATTAAAAACATTAAAGGAATCGTAGATAAGCATAAAGGAATTATACAGTTTGATGAAGAAAACGGATATTTTATCTGTGACATTTTGATTCCGAGACAAATTTAGGAAAGGAGTTTTGCCGTTTATGAAAATAGCTGTATGCGACGACAATCCAAAGCACATAAATGCCATTGAAAACAGCCTTTTTGAAATCAGCAAGGCAAGAAATATAAAAATTGACTGCGATGCATATCAAAGCGGCGAAGAATTGGCGGCGGCATATCAAACCAAATCCGAAAGATATGATGTTATCTTTCTTGATATGGAAATGGACGGGCTTAACGGGATAGATACGGCAAACGCCGTCCGTGAGCTTGACGAGTATGTTATTGTTGTATTTGTCACAAGTCACACGGAATATATGAAAGACAGCTTTAAGTGTTCTCCGTTTCGGTTTTTGGTTAAACCCGTTGATAACGAAGAATTAAAAGATGTATTTGACGATATTTACAAAAAGCTGTCCAAAAAGAAAAAAGTCCTGTCTTTTACCGAAAACAAGGCGCTAATCAGAATATACTGCGAAGATATAATTTACTGTGAGAGCCTTGACCATTGGGTATATATACATACAACGCACGGAACGCATAAAATTTGTAAATCGCTTTCCGATTTATACGGCAGTCTTGATGATACTTTATTGTTTAGAGTACACTCGTCGTTTATCGTGAATTTCCATTATGTAAAGGCTATAAGAAATAATTTTATAGAGCTTTATCACTCGGACAAAGATATTCCCATAAGCCGTTCGTATAAAAAATCTGTGCTCTTTGAATACACAAATTATATTGAAAGGAATTTATATGTATGATTATATATATTGCTGACTTCTTTACGGGAATAATCGAAGCAATGATGATGTTTATGCTCTATAACACATTTTGCGTAAAAAAAGACTGTATTCCGAATTGGGTGTATAATGTCGGGATAATTGTCTTGGCAATAATGATAAATATAAGCAATTTGTTGTTTGGATACGATTTATTGAATTTTGCCGTAATGATACTTTCGTGTATTGCGGTATCGTTTCTCTATGACACAAATGCTGCGGCTCGTGTACTGTTACCGTTTTTTAACCTGTCGCTGTTTTCAATTTTGGAAATAATAGTGCTGGGGGCTATGATGGTGCTTGGCGGACTGTCGGCGAATGAAGCCATAAATATACCTTCATACAGACTGCTCGGTATAATTGTTTCAAAAATGCTTGCACTGTTTGTCGTTAATATAATAAGGCTGAAATATAAGAAAAAACAGGTACTCTTTCGCACCTCGTATTGGGTGTTGTTTCTGCTTATGCTTGCCACGAACATCATTGCGATATTTTTGATTTTCGAGCTTTCACTTAACACGAATGAGAGCTATCTGCAAAATCTGTTTGTTATATGTTCATTCGGACTTTTGTTCAGTACATTCTTTGCCTTGTATCTCTATGAACATTTGTCTGACCAAGCCGAAAAAATATATAACCAGCAGCAATATGAACAGCATCTGAAATCACAGATAAAGCATTTGGATGAAATATTGGTTACTCAAAATGAGTTAAAGAAATTCAAACACGATTTTTCGCATTGCATAATAGGCTTAAAGGGGTATATTGAGAATAAAGATTATGAAAAAGCAGGCGAGTATTTAAGTACATTCACAGAAAAATTCATTTCGGGCAGAAATATAATCGAAACCGGAAATACCGCACTTGACGCTGTTTTGAGCACAAAAAAGGCTATTGCGGAAAGCAAAGGGATTTCATTCGATACAAAAATTCAGATTCCCGAAAATCTTCCGATTGAGCCGATTGATTTGTGCGTCATATTCGGGAATGCCGCAGACAATGCAATAGAAGCGTGTGACAGAATGCAAAATTGCGATAAAAAAATAAATCTGACGATTATCTGTCAGGACAATCGACTGTTTTGCAAAATAGAGAATACCGCACCGCCGATTAAAGACAAGTTGCTGAAAACGGAAAAGGCGGACAAGCGAAATCACGGCTTTGGTTTGGAAAATATAAGAACCGCCCTTGCAAAGTATGAAGCCGAACCGAGTATTGAATATTCAGACAACCGATTTGTATTGAAATTTGTCATTTTTCTTAATGAATAAAGGTTATATCCGATAGGAGCATTTTCAAGTGTTCCTATCGGATTTTTCTTTTATCGTGCTAATTTCGTCATCTAGAAGGTTGTTTACGAAGTCACGGCGAAAAGCAACATTTTTTGTGATACAATAATTTGAGAGCATAGACGAAAAAAATGTTTTTCGTGCCTGTATATCGTATTTCGTGCCGGCGGAATTATTGCGGGCGTTTAGCGTCTTTGATATAATTATAATGTAACACTATACTTAGGAAAGGGTGATTTTTACAGTGAAACTAAAGAGAGGTGCGGCTGCGGTATTTGCCGGAACATTGCTTGTATCGGCAATAGGCGTAAGCGCACAGGATTTTACGATTACAAAAGAAGATATTAGAATAAATGAGGCACAAGCCGAGCTGCTCCCTCTGAGATATGCGGCTGAAAACAGCGGATACACGGTCGATTGGAACGGCGGCGACAATACCGTTACACTAAAAAACGGCAAGCATACGGTCAGAATCAGAATAAACGAAAGGCTGTACGATGTTGACGGAAAGTCATCAACACTCAAAGATGCACCCTTGTTAATTGATGACAAGACATATGTTGCGGATTCGTTTGCGAATGATATATTCCCCGACAAATACATAACAAAAACAGATTCGGGATATTCATTTGCGGACAAAACGGAAACCTTGGCGGATAATATGATGAAAACGGTCAGAGAAATATCAGGGTATCCCCGTTCGGTAGATGACGCCACACACTTGGACGCAATGAATTATGTGACAGACAAGCTGACGGAATACGGCTATGAACCTCAAAAACAGAGCTTTGAATTTGACTATATGGACTGGTCGAATGAAACAACAAAAACGGTAAACGGAACAAATATAGTTGCCGTTAAGCCTGCTGATTTAATGCCAAACGGAGATATTTTAATTATCGGCGCACACTATGACGGCGAAAAAGGTTTTCCTGCCGCAAACGACAACGGTTCGGGACTTTCCGTGCTTTTAGAGCTTGCGAGGGTTCTTAAAAATCTGCCGTCCGATACGGAAATCAGATTTGTTGCATTCGATGCCGAGGAAACAGGGTTAAACGGCTCAAAGGCATATGTAAAAACACTCAAAGACGAACAGGAAAATATTGTCGGAATGATAAACTTTGATATGCTCGGTGCGGCAAAGGCAAAAGAATTCGGTGTATATACCGCCGAAGATAAAACAAATTATCTGACCGATATATTAAAGGCGTGTCCCGATTTTGACGAAGTTGCATTTCGCAGACATATGTTCGGAATGAGTGACCATATGTCATTTTCGCCGCTTGTGATACCTAACTTAACCTTTACACACGAGGCGATTGCCGGTGAATATCATTGTGAAAACGATATTGCCGATAGCATAAATCCCGATCGGCTTAAAGCGGCGGCGGACAGCGGATATTTTATAGCGTCAACCGTTATGAGCAATCTTTCCGGGTCATATAAGGCAGAGAGAAATCCGATTTTGAGCGATAAGACAATCGACATTACCGCTGAAACCGTTATACCGACAGCGGACAAGGTTGACTCTGTATCAAAACGCCTCGGCGTAAAGCTGACGCAGATTCCGTCGGACGATAATGACCCCAAATATATTGTCAATATAAAGCTTTTTGACTATGACAAGCCGCTTAAAATGGTCTATCGGGGTCAGCTCGGAGCTGATTTTGCCGCAAATCCTTATATCGACATCAGCAGTGAAAAATATGAGGATATAAGGGCTGTGCTTGAAAGGAATTTAACCGAAAATCTGAATAAGGGAAACGAATGGACAAATTATTTCTATAATACGCTCTATGGCGTTTGTTATAATTTGCATTACGATGAAAAAACAAATGAGGCTTCTCTGAACGTCACGGGTTATCGTGATACCGATGAAGAAGCGTATGCGATTAAGAACGGCGAGCTTATTAAGCTTGATGATTCCGAACCGCGTATAACATATTCCGTAACAAAAAAGAACGGAAAAATCAAGGTAAACGAAAAGAAACCCAAACCGACGGGAGAGGCGGCGTCCGATAAAGCGAAAAAATGTTGGTACAGGCTAAAGCCGTATCTTTCGGAACTTGGAGATATTGATTATCTTATGCTTTCCGCAGACGGAATAGGCGGATCAACAATTCAGAAATATACTGAGGACGGCGCCTATGCAACGGAAGTGTTATTGGACGGAGAAGTCCCGGAAGAATTTAAGTATTTACCCGAAAAGCTGCAACCGGCAGTTACAAGAGCGGCACGGCGCATAGAGGAGGGACAGACATTTAATATTTATTCAGACCCTGTCCTTGGCACGAAATTGTATGTTGACTATCTTGACCTCTTAAATGAACAGGGTGACTGCTTTACTGAAAAGGGATTGTTAAAAAGCATCGCCGAAGTAAAGATCCGTGAGATAATCGGATACGGAAAAGCAGGGAAAGTATATAACGAAAATGCGGTCAAGCCGGAAAATCCGACAGCCTTTGAAGAAAACACTTGGAATTTAAATAAGGACGGATATTTATATAAGTTTGTCGAAAAATTTTACAAGAATATATATGCGGATACGGATTGGGAAAGCAAGGATTTATACACAGAGCGACCCGATGAGTTTGTGAGCATCGAAGCGGCGCAATCGAGAGAGATTGATTTGCAGAGCAGCTTTGTAGCGTTCGTTACGGAGGATAAACCTCTCGGCAACAGTATAGCGGAACAAAAAATAAGATTTTTCTATGATTTTCCCGAGCTTGTTCAAATTCGGGAAAACTTAAGGACAAATATAAAATAATGAAAGGATGATTATTATGAGAAAATTAAACAAGGTTATGGCGGTAGTATTGGCAGGGTGTATGCTCCTGCCCGGGATTGGAGCGAGTGCGGATAATGAAACGGCAAAATCCGTTGTGATAACCGGTATGGACAGAGAAGTTACAATTACCGCCGAAAAAAACTATTCTGCAGAAAGTGAAAATGCAAAACGAATCAATATAGCCATTCCGGATTATGCAAAGGGAAAAGAGCCAACGGCTATGGAAGCATTCACGGTTGACAAGGACAAAACCGTAAATCTGAAATTTGATATGATAGACGGCGGAACGGCAGAGGATACCTGTGATTTAACCCTGTACGAAACCGTGGACAATAACGGAAAGACGATAAAAACGGTTGTCGGAACTATTGAAAACGTACCGCTTAAAACAACGGTTTGCATTGCCGGGTTAAACTCCGATAAAAAATATTACTTTACAGTTCAATCGAAAACAAAGTCGGGCAACGCTTCATTTTTACTTTTAATTGAATCTCAGGTAAAAACAGAATGGGATTATCTGAGCGTACTTGCGCAGTACGGATTATTCGAGGGTGATGAAACCGGTGATTTTGCGACATATAACAACATCACAAGAGCGGAAATGGCAAAAGTTTTGTGCAAGGCATTGAGAATATCCCCTGACAGCTATAATACACAGATGTTTTCCGATGTAGCTTCGTCACATTGGGCATTCGGATATATAAATGCATTGGCAGCCACAAAAATCGTTGCGGGAAATGATGACGGAAGCTTTTCGCCCGACCGTGAGGCAACATATGCCGAAACCGTAAAAATGCTCGTTACGGCTATGGGATATGCACCGAGGGCGGAATCGCTCGGCGGCTATCCTTACGGGTATATCGAAACTGCAAAAAAATTAGCCTTGACAAAGGATATAGATAACGCTTTGGATTTACCTTTGCCACGCTATACAGTAATTACGATGATGTATAACGCACTTGATGTACCATTTTTGGTTCAAACAGGATTTGGAGAGAACGCAGCAGAATTTGCTGTTGCGGACGGAATAAACGGCATAGACTATATGACATTCAGATATAAACTGACAGGAAGGAAAAATTAAGAAAAGAGGTTTGAATTAAAATGAATAAAGTACATAATATCGGATTTATGAAATTAGTATCTGTTTTAACGGTGTCGATTATGGTGTTTTCCGCTTTCGGCGCAGGCGTTATGGCGGAAGACAATACAGATGATATGGCAAAGGTCTTTTATGGCGGAGCGGAACATACTCTGCAAAACAAGCCTTTTATATCGGACAGCGAGCTTTATCTTCCGCTTCGTGAACTTATGAATATCTGCGGTGTTTCAAACGATGATATTTCATATGATAACGGAAAAATAAGCGTGTTATTCAAAGCCAACCCCGATATATGGGTGACGGCGGAAATGAATGTGGGTCAAAACGGCGTTGCGTTTGATAAGGACTTAGAGTATGATATTTTGGGAATAGAAAACATACGCTCAACAACTCACCCTGTTATTTTAGCAAATGATACCGCCTATATCCCCGTCGGAATGTTGATTAGAATAAAAAACTATTATGTTTCACAGAATTGGGACAGACGAGTATATTTGAACCTTCTCAGAAATTTGGAAGTAAGACAATACGCTTCAAACGGCAAATATGATGCTGTGCTCAGCACACCCATAATAGATGTAAGCGGCGAAAAACGATATTCCCCCAAAAAATATATTAACGATGGTGAAGATTTTTTTATAGGTTCGGTATATGGTTTTGATAACAGAGATTTCACTCATACCGAAATTAACGGATATTACTTTCCGACTGACGCACATAAGTGTATTCTTGTTGATGGTGATAATAAGGTTATTGCCGTTATGCCGTATGAGAATTTTCGTCACGAAAGGGTTGACCCTACACCGCACGGTGTTTCAAGCTGGGAACTTGCAAAACGATATATTGATGATATTCGCTCGGATTTATTGTTGAACCGTCCTAATGCAATTCCGTATGGGCGCGGCGGCTTGAATGTTTGCCAAAACATTCCCCGAATATCACAAGGCGGAACACCGTATCAGTATATGCTTCCGTACTGTTTTGTAGATTTCAGATATGTTGTTAAATAAAGGAGGTCAACCTAATTATGAAAAAGATTTTAACAATTATATTAAGTATGACATTGTTGTTTTCTGCAATGTCGGCGATTGTGTATGCCGAAGAACCGACTGATGATGTTGCTTTTTATAAAGCATGCATTACAGCCACGACTGTTACGCACACAGTCAAATATATACCCGATAACGGTGAGGAACTGTCAATAAAAATAAATATACATTCATCAAGGTCGGTATCTGTCAACATTTATAAAGATGACGAATTGGTAACAGACGGTTTATGTATTAAAGGAAACGATTCTTATACTTATACATATTCGAGTAATGATAATAAAACTTGCGAATTTAAGATACGAATTCACGATATTACAAATGACGGCTCTCCCGTTGACGCAGAAATTATTCCTTCTCAAAAACGCACCTACTCCTCGTGGGCATCGACATTTATAAATGAAGCAATAAACCAAAATAAAATACCGGCAGACCTGCAAAATAATTATTCGTCAAATATCACAAGAGAGGACTTTTGCAGAATTGCCTATTGTTTCATAGACAAGTATATTGACAAAACACAGACAAAATCAAGCTTTACAGATACCGATATAGCGGAAATAAATGTTTTGGCAAGTAACGGAATAATAAACGGAAAGGGAAATAACGCATTTGCACCGAGCGATAATATTCTGCGTGAGGAAGCCGCTGCTATATTGGAGCGAATGGCACAAAAAATGTCAGTTACAAGAGCAACCGCTTTTACAAAAACATATGCTGATGAATCAAGCATTTCACCATATGCAATTTCAGCCGTTCAAAATATGACAAGACTTCATATTATGGGCGGTAAGGATAACAATAATTTCTGCCCCAAGGATTTATTGACTAAAGAAGAAGCCATCGCAACTCTTGTACGGCTTGCCGCTATTGCGGAATAGGGTTGTGCCAAATAAGAGAAGAAGGTAAAAGGGTTACAAACGAATATGACAACAAACGAGATTAAACAGGCTTGGTCGGTATGGATTAACGAAAGTGAAAAAATTATAACCGTTAAAAAATCTCACGGCGGAAAAGAAATATTCTTTGAAAGCCGTGAGGTTGGTATGAAAAAGGTATGCGAGCTTGTTTCAAAAGGCTATAGGATAGGATAAAACGGGGGGTGAGAAAGAGATGCGAAAGCTGCTTTTTATCATATCGGTATTCATAATATGTTTTTCGTGTGCGACAGCAACATTTGCAGAGCAAGCATACTCTGATGAACAATGTTCCAAATGGGCATATTACTACATTAAAGACGCAGAATCACCTCTGTATAACATAATGCCGCAGGAAATGTACGGCGGCGATTTTACAGCGTCTGTTACACGGCAAGAATTTTGTGAGCTTATATACAATACGGTCGGTTATATGAACGGTGTTACAAATGTTTCGGATGAAATCGGAAAATCAACGCCGATTTACCCCAAATTTTCGGGAAAGACATCACCGTTTGAAGATACAAACAGCGAGTATATTTTAGCTCTGTATGAAAGCGGAATAATCAAGGGCAAAACCGAAAAAACCTTTTGCCCGTCAGATTATCTGACAAGAGAGGAAACAGCTCTCATTATAAGCCGCGCTGCCAAATATTGCAATTTGAAAAAGCTGCCGTATAAATTGCCTTTTAATGATACTTATTCTCTGACAGATGAATCATCGGACGCAATAAAATCCGTCTGCGGAATGGGAATTATGAACGGAACGGGTGAAAATCATTTTTCACCTTCAGAAACGCTTTCAAAGGAACAGGCGGCTGCAATCGCAATGCGGCTTATAAATTGCATTGCACATCACAGCGAAATCAATTCGGAACTATCCTGTTATTTTAATTTAATGCAGATGTGGATTGAGGACAAAGACGGCAATGTGATTTTTATACTTCCGATGTACTGGGCAACATATGATTACCGCATTGATTACGGTTACAGCGGTTGGGATTTCTTTGAACACAACAAAAAGACTGTGATTGCCGTATTCGGCAGCGACGCACCGCAAACAGAAGCACATACGGAGTTTTACGAACTTCCGAGCGGCAATAAAATTCTTGAACTTCCGAAAAAGGCGGGATATTTTCTTGGCATTACAGAGGACGGAAAGTATATTATAACCTATGATATAACAAAACCCGCCGAGTATGGCTCGTGGGGTGAAACAGTCTATGGTGTTTACGACTTTAACGGTGCGGAAATACTTCCGCCGATTTATAGCCGGGATGAATTACATAAAGCCGGTTATATTGATTATAATGATAAATAATGTTCGGTAATTAAAAGAGCATAATCATAACCGAAAACAAATCCGGCAGGGTTATTCCTTGTCGGATTTGTTTTTTAAAAAGCAGTGAATCATTGCAGAAATTTTATTGAGATGAGGTATTTAAGGTGCAGTATATAAAAAGTATTTTTGAATTATATCCAAAAACTAAATATACATAATTTTTGGCGTGGCATATCTGCCCGCAAGACATATTCGTTAGGATATGCCGTGCGGTTGGGAGTGGGATTATGACAGGCAACAAGATTATTTTCTGCCCAGCCACAGTCCGAGCGGATAACAATTCAGGGCTCCCACAAAAGCATAGCTTTTGTGGGAAAAGAGAGCAATCGCCGATAAGCGATGCTTTTGCCGACAGGCAAAACGAGCCCAAAGGCGAATTGTGAACGCCGTCGCAGGCAATGGGGGCAGCTCGGTCGGATGGCGGAGAGGTGAAATTCCTATGGCGTGTTCTTGCAAAACACCGTCTGAAATTGCTTCAAAACAGAGAAAATAAGTTGTACCCGTCTTTCGGGACGGGTACGGCTTAACTTTGATATTAGAAATTAAAGCATTCTATAAGTGCTTTAATTTGTGATATTAAAGCAATGATTTTATGAAGGAGGTTATCGCTATGCTGCCCGAAACAGTAAAACGCAAGGAATATATGAATATGCTGAAAAATTATCCCGATGTGCTGAAAATTAAAGATATGTGCGAAGTTCTCGGCGGTATAAGTACAAAAACAGGATATAAATTACTTCGTGAAAACAAAATCGAAAGTATAAAAGTCGGTCGAGAGTATTGTATAACAAAAATCAGTGTAGTTGATTTCTTGATGAGAAAAAATAAAACAACATCGTGATTTTTTGCGTTTGGTACCTATTGTTGATATAATAGTAATGTCAATGATAGGTGTTTGTTTTTTCTCTCAAAAAACAAAGGAGGTCTAAAAATTGAGCAAAAATGTAACAGGAACTATACGAGAGAAAAAAGGACTATACTATGCAGTCATACGCTCTTAACTGCTCAGATAATTCGGTTAGAAATAATTGCCCGCCCTCATAGGTAGAAACATAACAAGTATAATCGTCAATGTTTCTGATGTAACGCCATCCTTTATCATATAAGATTTTATCAATCTTAACTAAAATGATCTCAGACAGTAAATTCGAAACATGAGGGCCGATCAACAATCCGTGCATTTCTCCGTGCTTTACATTTCTTGTAAGGAAATCAAGCTCGTTGTACCACTGCGAACTATCCCTTTGGTTCTGCTTCGCTACATCCTTACCGACCAGTGCCCATGAAAGAGCATGGGTATATATACTCGGAAAACAGTTTGAAACATCGGCATGAACCAAATATCTTGCTCCTAGCAACAAATCAGGCTCCGGAGTTCCGTCGTCTTTCCAATTCTTATAGTTCATAGAAAACAGCGAATCAGATTCCTTCATTTTACGAATATGGGTTCTGCTGATAATATGCTTCTGTTCTTTAGTTTCTTCTTCAAAATATTGCTGAAGCTGCGGTCATATCTCTGATATGTATTTGCACAAACATTGATATGCGGCAGGATTATTTCTGATTTTTAAGCGTGAGGATTTGGCGGATATGCTCGGTATCTGCACCACTACCGTTTGGAGAGCAATCAAGCAGCTGAAAGAGGTCGGTCTTATCGCGGAAAAAGGCAGGGCTTGAATAAGCCTAACCTTATATATATTGGCAAAGTTGATTATTCTGTGCCGGAACAGCCTGAAAACAGTGATGAAAACAGCGATGAAAACAGCGATAATTCCTCTGATTCTACATCTATACCTACGGACATTGAAAAATTAAATATCAGGGCTTTTAATAATTCAACATCAGGAGATTTAAATGATAAATGTCAAGACCTTGAAAAAGTAAATACAAATGAGACTGATATAAATAATCCTGATAAAAATAATACTGATTTAAACAAAACTGAAAGTAAAAAATATAAAGCAGAAGGAAAAAAATATACTTTTTCAGACAGTAGTTGAATCTATCCAGTATCTTGTATTGGGAATTGTTGTCGGGAAGGATACAAACGGCAATATTCTTGTGATACACTGATCAAGCTTTGTAAACAATGTAGTAATTACAACAAATTTAATCTTCGGTTTTGCGGTAAGACCGGAATGTTATTAAAAAGTAAAAAAGCGAACATAAGATGAGGCTTAATTATATTACTTTTTTCATTAAATATATTGCCGATATGGATGAATATTGGATTATATAAAACACGAAAAAATACAGAATAAACACGAATAAACACATGGTTTACAACATTATTAGTTGCTATAATTAAGGTACGCTAAATCGTATGAACGTAAGTATAAAAATTAAAGGAAAGAGGTCGAAAACTATGTTGAAAAAGAAATTGTCATGCATTTTAGCAGTAGTTACGGCGGTAAGTGTACTCTCTACTGTTGGGTTTGCACAGACGGAAGAAACGAAGTTGTTTGGGGACACATTTGAAAACGGATTAAGTTCTGATATCTGGAATATAATGCCGGATTCAGGACTTGGAGAAGTCAGAAGCGACCAGATAAAATATCTGAAGACGTCCGCCACAGAAAATGCGGAATTTACTTATGAATATTCCGCTGAAAAAGAAGATGTTTCATTTAACATATCTGTAAATGCGGCTGAATGGAAACAAGATGGTGAGGCTTTTGAAATTTATGTTAGATATGTGGATGCAGATAACTATTTCAAGTTAACATATACTCCGTCAAGCGGTATATTTACGCTTTTTAAATGTGTAGGCGGTACAGAAACACAAATTACAACGGCAGAAAAGCAGCTTGCGGCAGATACGGATTATAAAATTTCGATTCAGGCAAAACACGGCGTTGTTCGTTTTGAACTGGACGGAATTACTTTAATTCAGGACTATACGGGAATTGATAATTTCAATAAGGAAGCAGCGAGCAATTATGCTAAGTTTAAAACGCTTAGTCAGGAGCTTAAAATCACCAATCTAAATATAAGCGAGGAAGATACGCTTCTGCATCAAAAGTTTGCGAATACAGGATGGATAATGACAGACAGTGATGAGCGAAACGACTCAAATGGCATCACTTTTACCGATGGTGCATATACCCCGCAGGATGATTCACTGCTCATCAGCGGTGCACAGGTAGCACGGATACAACAAAACGAGTGGGAGTATTCCAATAAGGGTACAGACTTTGCAAGAACAGAAGCCATATTTGTTATGAGACTGGACAGTGGTGCAGATGACATCGATGCAAGTGGTGGAAATATGGGATGGGAGAACCTGCATTTCAGAACATGTGTGAATGCTAATAACGCCGCAACGTATCTCGCAAAGATTTGGCGCGACGGATATGCGTTAGGCGACAATTATGGTGCAAATAACCACAATGAGGCGGTAAAGAAAGATGGCTGGGGAAATAATTATGGCTTCAGACCGTATGCTGCCGATGGAAAGTATCATACATATAGAGTGGTTACAGAACCCAATTCGGATTTTAGCAAGGTTACAATGACTTTGTACATAGACGGCGATGAACATCTTAAATGGGAAGATGACGCGCCTGTTAGATATGATCCCAAAGAGTGGCCGGATAGGATTCTTGCCGGTGGTTTTGAATTAGCAACAACCCAATCATGTACCAAGCTATCCCTTAAATCTTATGAATTAAGGGATATAACAGGCAGTGACAAGTCAATTTATACAGAGAGCTTTAACAGCACGGATAATTGGACAAACGCAGAAATTGTAACAGTAGGTGAAAATGCTGATAAATACTATATAACAACCGAGAATGATAACGGTATGCTTGTTGTAAGCGATAAGAACTGGAAAAATATTGCGGCTGAAACGGATGTGAAGTTTGACTCAATGCCGTCAAATGCATCTCTTGAAAATTATGCAGGAATCATTGCAAGATATGTAAATGAGAATAACTACATGATGGGCGCATATTCGCCTTATGCATCAGCAGAAAATAAAGGAACCGTTTTTATTCAGTCAATGGTAAACGGAACAGCGAGTACTATTGCAAGCAAAGAAATTCCAGCTTTTGAGGCAGATACAATTCATAAAATCGGTATAAGTGTAAAGGATGGCTCGGCTATAATATTAGTTGACGGTAAAGCAGTTTTGAACGCACCTATCAGCACAAATGAAAATACACTTTACGGTTCGGTAGCTTTGAAGAGTAATAATCTTGCAACTAAGTTTGATAACGTTATTGTAACAGGAACACCGTATTATTTTGTTGAAGAATTTAATGACACCTCAGATTGGTCAGCATATAAGGTGGGAGACAGGACATCAGGTGTTAATAATGTTACACTGAATAATGACGGAACAATAACAACGGCTAATAATACAGAAATCTGTCTTTATGCGGATGAAAACTCAACAGCTTCATGGGATGATGTTGAAATGACTATAAAGATGAAAACAAATGCAACAGATTTGTCCGGTATGTACATAAGGGGCGGCGTTGATGAAACTAATGCCAATTACTATATTGATAACGGAGCAACTTCAACACTTGGACTTAATGCAAAATGGGGCACAGTACTTGCAAATACTCCGGGTACCGTTTTAGTTCCGAACGACAGTATGTTTGAAGTTAAATTAAGACTCACGGATGAAAAGACGGCTGACGGAAAGGATGCGGTAAGAATACGTTACACAGTAAACGGAGTGGAACAAATTAACTATCTTGACGATGGTTCGGTTGCGCAGGGTGTAACTGAAAATGATCCAAATGTAAAGGCGCTTTTGAATCAATATCCTTTGACAGCGGCTTCGCACGGCAGAGGTTTCAGTATTGTTACCACTAATGACAGAATAAATGTAATTGATTCAATTATCATCAGAGATCCGGATGCGGGAAATGTTATAGCGAATGTATCAGCTCCTGAAACCTTTTCTGCCAATGAAGATATTACAGCTAAGTTGACTGTTGATAATAAAGGTTATGAAACGGTTGAAACGATGTTCATAATTGCGCTTTATAATGGTGATGAACTAATTGATGCTGATATTACATATCCTCAGACGGCAGCGGATAAAAAATCGGAGTATACTGCAACAATCAATTCAGGTGCGGCAACCAAGATGAAAGTATTTGCATGGGATGGTTGGAACAAAATGCTTCCTATTGCACAGCCAGCGGTTTCAAAGCTGACAGAATAACAGATAAATAATTGAGAGGAGAGCTACAGATTATATGAAGAAAACAATTAAAATAATAACAGCGGCGCTTGCAGCATGGGTCTTGTTGTGCAGCAGTGTTTTTGCTGAGGGTAACTTCACTTATCAGGGAGAAAGCAATTTGTTTTCTGAAAGCTTTGATTCTCAAACGATTGCATCAAATTCAAGCGGCGCTGCTGTTGAGCGGGTTGACGGAAGGGATGTACTCAAGCTTTCGGGAGAGAATGCCCATCTATCAATGAAGGAAACAGATACTTGTGAATATGGGTTTTCTGCTGATATACGTATGGTGGATGTAAAAGCGAGCGGCTATGCGGGACTTTCTGTGGCGGAAGGCGATTCAGGGGCATATAGGCTGTTAATCTATCCGAAAGAAAGTAAGGCAAGGATTTTAAAGAATAATACCATTCTTGCAGAAAAAAAGGTGAATTTAGGTGATTGGAATAATTTTAAAATTGCGGTAAAGGATGGAATTATCCGCGCTATGATGAATAATGCGGTTGTTATGACTGTATATGATGCAACTCCACTTTCGGGTATGGGTTCAAGTGTGAATGCAAATGGGCTTACAGCTTATTTTTCAAGTGTTTTACTTGAAACAGAATCCTCGTATTATTATGAAAATTTTGAAAGCGGTGCGATATATTCGGTAAATTCAGATGAAATCAGACCTGCTGAAACAAAGGGTGATGCGGCAGGTGAATGGGTTGTGCAGGTTGACGAGGGTAAAAACGTAATGACAACAAAGGGATATTCCTCATATTCAAAAATAGTATACCCCTTTGCAAAAAAAGAACAGAGTAACAGCAGCGCAGTTGTTCTTAATATGAAGAACAGCGACTGGAATGCAGAAGACGGTAACGGTTTTTCCATATACAGTCGTTATCAGGCGGGAAATATGAGTTACAGGCTGCGTTTTTATAATAACACTGCGGTTATAGAAAAGGTTGCGCCGTCAAATGTTGTAACGGCACTCGCAACAAGTGCTAAAATGAATATTTCTTCAAAGAATTATTATGAGGTCGCTTTTGAAACAATCAATGATGAAAAAGGCTCAGTTACACTGAACGCATATTTTGACGGAAAGCTTGCTGCAAGTGCAAAGGATACAGAACAACCATATCTGAGCGGGGATTATGCTATAGAATGTACGGGAGAGATTCGTCCGTACATAGATGAAATCAACTGCATTTCAATAACTGAGCCTATGTATAAGCTGTATGCCGAGGGCAGAAAGCAAAAGGCGGTAGATGTGTACTTTAATGATGACAGAGTTGATACAACTGTTATTATGGAAGGAACACAAGCACTTATGGATGCGGCAAAAGTAGCAGAGCTTGCAGAAGTTACCGTTACTTCCAATACAGAAAGCGGGCTTGTTGCGGAAAAATACGGAATGAAAATTGAAATTCCTGCAAATTCCTCTGTTTATACCGTAAACGGCAATGAAGTGAATATGCAAGCAACGGCACAGGTTATAAACGGAGTCTTATACGTTCCGGTAAGAGCCGTATTGGAGCCTTTTGGCGCAACGGTCTCATATGATAATGAAGAAAAGAAACTCAATATTACATATGATTCTACGCTGTTGGAAAATAGTACAATTTACACAAAAGATAATGTAATTCTTGCCTTGGAACCTGATGCAAAGGCTATCAGATTTATGAAAATTTTAGGCTCTGAGGTAAGCATTTTGGGTGATGAAAATCCAATTTGGACTTGCTACTATGTAGACAATAATGTAAGGGCTTTAAACGCAACAAATTGGGTGGACACCTCACAAGCAGCATTGCCGGTCAGCTACGGTCAGCGATGGGATATGGGAAATTGTACAGCAAACAGCTTACAGGCAGAGGTTACAGGTACTTCGTATGACGAAAATACAGGTAAGCTGACTATCAATTATTCACATAAAGATTCTGATGTAACTATGTATTTTACACTTTCCGGTCAGAATGTGTATATTGATTCAACGGTTAAAAATAAATCAGAATATCCGCTCCAGTTTATTGAATCGCCGACGGGGTGGAGGGTTAATTATTCTAAAAATAACACCGTTATTGTAGACCAGATAGGATACGCCATAGAATATGAGAATGTAAATTATCAGCAGTATACCGAAGGATATATGTTTAACGGCTTTATCGTAAACGGTGATAACCCGTTCTTTGTTCACTATGTGGAACCGGAGTATGGCAAGAGTGACAAAAAAATCCGTGCAACGCAGTCAGAAATGAAAGGACCGCAGGAAAATAAAGGCTTTTTTACCACCAAAAAGGGTACTATTGTTTGGGCGGAAAAGGATGAGTCAAGAGATGCAATGCAGGTATCGATAGGCGTATATGACACACTGAAAGATGCGGCGGTTGAATGGTGTGAATCTAACTATCCTCAAATGCGAACTCTTGATGAAAAGGCGCAAGAGAGTATCAGGGATAAGATGCCGCACTCATATCAGCTGTTTTCAACATTTGTGAAATTCAAAGACATGAAGAAGTTTGCTGATGCACTTCCGGGAATGCCTATGCATCATATCGGAAACAAGACAATGCATAAGCGAACCGATAAGAATGGAAATGAAGTCGGGGATTATTTCGACGCATTCCCGAATTATTTCCCACCGAGTGCGGTTCATGGAACAGAGGAAGAACTCGCCGATGCCATCGGGTATATAACAAATGATTTAGGTCAGTTGTTCCTGCCGAGACAGAGTCTGTATTACTATACAGAGGGCAGTGACTTTGCAAAGGATATCGGAGTTGAAGATGAATCGTCTTTAGCGATGGTGAGAATTGACGGAAAGCCTCAGCAGGGCATTTGGGTTGAGCCGGGTTATCTTGCTTCGCCGTCTTCGAAGAAGGCGCAAGAACAGTATCAGAAATATTTTGATAAGTGGACCGGTATGGGCGCTAATACATTCTTTACAAACGTAATCGGCGCAATAACAAGCTATACTCACAGGTATGATTTCCATCCTGATGCAGAATCGCCTGATGATATGTATGATGCTGTGGCAAAACAATTTAAGTGGTATTCGGATAGAAATCCGGTATTTACAGAAGTTGGTTCGGCAATTCGAGTACCATACACTGCGGGATTTATGTATAATGCACGTTGGGGACTGGATAACCAGACGCTTATGGATGGATATATGAATGGGCGTGGGAATATAGTACGTACGCGCGAAGACATATTCCCATTATTCTTCTCCAAATATATCCAGCAGTATCCGCACAATCTCTCTACAAGCGAGGGGCAGACATCAAATAAGTCGATTTCATATTCATTGTTATATAATATTCACATGAAAAATGGTATTGAGTCTAATAGTAAACCAAGCGACAGTAAATGGAGAGCGTTTAGGAATGTCGCTATGATGGCAGATGTTGTTCAGCCATATCTGTATGGAAAAGAGCTTATGAGTGAGATAGAGTATGACGAATCTACAGGCATAGAGCGTGCAAATTATGAGGGGAGTATAGTCACCGCTAATCTTACAGAAACACCTTATAGAAATAAGAATGATGTTATAGCGAAATACGGATTTGATTTTAAATCGGCAGACGGCAAGGTATACGGCGGTATTTATGACGAGTATAACGGCCATGCATTTGATGATGCGAAAACAATAATGACGCGGGAAACCGATACAGGCGCAGAGATTTATGCGCTTACAACAGCAGAGGCATTTGAGATTTGCGTCCCGACAGATATTGATAATCCAAAGTTGACAGCACATTATCCGGATGGAACAAATACTGAGCTTTCTTATAGAAAGACAGCGAACGGAATTGTGTTTACATATCCGTACTTTGATATAAATAATGAGAACAATCCGGTTGTTGAACTTGCATTTGGCGGCACACTGGAAGTTAAGAGCTCAAAGATTATTCCGTATGTAGAAATATCTGCATCCGATGGAAGCCAAGGTGATGTGCCAGATACTGATGCTGTAATTGTGCAGACAAAGATAGATTTGGAAAATTATAGCTCGCTTGAATCACTTCCGGAAAAAATAAACGGGTCTGTTCGTGTAGAAAATTACAGCGGAGGAGAAATTTCAGCAGAAATCTCAGTGAGTGGGAATTATTTTGGAAAAACTGCGGATGTTAAAATACCAATAAAGCAAAGCGTGATTCTTGAAAATTACGAGTTTGAATTGCCGTTGGGAGATGGCATTTTAGACAGTGGAGCAGATCTTAAAGTATCAATAAGCGGCATAAAGCCAATGAAGATGAATGATACTTTGACGGTTACACGGATGCAATATCCGGAAATGATGACAGCCGAAGAAGCAAAGGTTGAATATAACATCGACAATATGGTTGTCGACTGGAATATGGATCCTAACCATCTGCCGGAGGGTGTGAAATTTACGAGTCACGGAGCTGAAAATCCGTATGGAACGGGATATGTTCTGAAAAATGGAGATTATCTGACATTTGAGGGCGACAATCTCATATTTAAGGATAAAGTTTACTTTGAGATTGTATATAAGTATAACGATTTAAGACAGCACGATCCGGCGGAACAAAAAATCATTTCGCCTATATCCGGCGTAGGGTTTATAAACAGACAAATTGAATTCCGTTATATGCCGGCCAATGATCAGATACGGTTGCTCATAACCTCAGATGAATCTCTTAATGATTTGAGTAGTACTGATGTCTGCCCGATTGAAAATGAGTGGTATCATATTATAGCTTGTTATGATGGTACCACGCAGCACCTGATTATCAATGGCAAAGAGGTATCAAATAAATATTCAGAGTCATTGCACCCTTACGAAAACGGTTTTAAAGTAGGCGGAAATATGGATGCTGAAATAGCGTATATTCGTATAGGAGGTAAATAAAAAGGGAGACAATTTCTATGAAAAAATATTTATTATTTATATTAGCCTTTATCTGCCTGAGCTTTTCAGCTCAGGCGGCTGAGGCGATTGATGTAAACATAAGAGGAAACGGCACAGAAATAACAGTAAGCGGTACAGTTGCATCTGACAGCAAAGTTTCTGTGTTTGTATCAAAAACAGTTAAAGCTACGGAATATAGGGATGTAGTATTTGCGGATGAAGTGATGTGCGATAAGGCCGGGGATTTTTCTGTGGTATTTAATATGCCGGATAAGTTCATTCAAGACTATGATGCAACGGGTTCGTATACGGTATATATTGCAGCTGAAGGATTTGAAAAAAGAAGTGAGCCGCTTGAATATGTTTCTTTGAAAAATCAAAATAATTTATTGAAAACGCTCAATGAGAAAAAAACAAGTGCGGAAATAAAAGCGTTGGTACTTGCAGATGCTAATGAAAACAGTTTTAAATCAATGGGAATAAACATTGATGGTTATAAGAAGCATACGGAGTTGCAGAATGATATTGCCGAAATTGTTTTTAATTCAAAACCGTATGCTTCAATTTCTGATTTAAAAACAAAGTATAATGATGCGTTTGCAACTGCGCTGATTAATAACGCAACGAGTGTAAATGAACTTTCAGCGGAGCTTAAGAACGGCGGATATATCAACTTTAATATTGACGGAATGGATATCTCAAAAGATGCCGATACATTTGAGTTTGTTTTGGATTATTTGATTAAACACAAAAAATACAACAATATGTCCGAAACGGAAAAAGCTATGAAAGATGGAGTCGTAGTATATGAATTGAGAAATGCCAATAAGGTGTCTCTGACAGATGTAGTGAAAAAGTATGCTACATATATGGGAGTTAAAACGAATACCAAATATTCATCCTATGAAAACAATGTTACAATGCAGACCATTGTAAATGAGCAGACGATCCTCAATCTACCGGCGACGGGAGTAGACAGCATAGCGGTATTTGTTGATAAATTTACTGCACAGCTTGCAGCATATAAGACTCCGAGCGGAGGAAATCAAGGCGGCGGTTCGGGTTCCTCTGGAGGAACAATTGTAGCAGGGATACCGTCTTCATGGAAACCACAGAAAGATTCTGTAAACGGCGGCTCCGGAAATAATTCACAGTCGCCGGGAACAGATTTGTTCTCAGACATGGAGAATTTCGAGTGGGCTAAAGAAGCTGTGGAATATTTGCATAAAGAGGGCATTGTACAAGGCACAGGCGATGCAAAATTCAGCCCGCAGGATAATATCACAAGAGAGCAATTTACTAAAATGGTAGTTGAATTTTCTGGTCTTAAAGGTGATACGGATTTCATGTTTGATGATGTATTGCCGGATGCGTGGTACTGCGATTATATAAAGACTGCATATTCAACAGGCATTATAAGAGGCATTTCCAACAATATATTTGGTACGGGAAATTCGATGACACGTGAGGATGCGGTTGTGGTTATTGCAAGATGTATGGACATAATCGGGATAACTGCTGATGACATGAGAGAATATTCTGTATTTTCCGATGAAAATGAAATTGCCGACTACGCAAAGGACAGCGTTGAGACTCTATATAAAAAAGGCATAATAAACGGTATGGAGGATGGTGTTTTTGCACCGAAAGCAATCGTTACAAGAGCACAGGCGGCAAAGATGATATATGAACTTTGTAAGATAGGAGAAAAATGATATGAAAAATAAAATTATTGCGATATTGTCAGCTCTTTTTGTCCTTCTTTCAGGAGTTTGTGTAGAAGCTGTGGAATATGGCACTGATTTGCTAAACGAAGAATTTGATTCCGGTTTTGGCAGTTGGGCAAAAGAGGGAGATCCAACAATAGAAAACATAAAAGGAACGAATGCAGTTGTATTGGGTGAAAAGGAAACTGTCACCTATAATCCTAAAGCCAATGAGCTTGGTTGGGAGGATTCATATAGGGCAACATTTCGGTTAAAAACGAAGGATTGGTCTGCGCAAGGCAACCCAACAATGCTTTTTCGCATGAAGTCGCAGGGAGGATCACAGGTTTATCTTATCTATTACAATTCACAAGGTTTTGGCATTCAGAGGCTTAATCCAACCCTCCCGTCAAGAGAATTTTTTGCACAGGGATGGTCGGGAAGCATAAATGCGGATGCCTCGCAATGGCATGACATTTCTATTGATGCAATCAGAAATCTTGACAAATCAATGACACTCAGAATATATTTTGACGGCGAAAAGCAGCTTGAGGTTATAGATACGGATGTTGAGGAAATGCCTATAACCGGCGGAGTTATGTTCGGTAATTGGATGGCGGATAATAAGGTTTACTTGGATAGTGTAACAGTACAGCCAATCATAATTAAAAATGATACTTCAAATCCAGATGATCCTGCAACTGATACAATTGGTACAAATTATGAAGAAGATGCAACATTGTTAAGACTTTTGGGCATTATGGATAATTATACTGATAAATTGTTTAAGGGCGATTTTATAATGACTCGCGAAGAATTTGTAAAATGTGTTGTATCTATGTTGGGTTATGACGAAATGGCAAAGGCTTCAAATGGCAAATGTAGTTTTACGGATCTTACCGAAACGATGGCGGGGTATGTATCCACTGCGGAACATCTGGGTATTATCAGTGGTGTAGGAAACGATAAATTTGAGCCGGAACGGGCATTAACATTTGATGAAGCTGTGAAAATTCTTGTTTGTGCTTTAGGCTATGACATGGGTGACTTGACATATCCTTTGGGTTACAAAACAAAAGCTGGAGAAATTGGGCTTTTGAAGGGTATCGTGGAGCGAGATACATCAAGAGGGAGCATATCAAGATTAATTGTTAACGCTTTGGATATTCCGATTATAGAATTTATTGGTAATAAGTGTGGCATAGGCGACACTATTTTAGAACATAGAGGCATATATTCGGGAAAGGGTATTCTTACCGATGACGGAATAACCTCCTATACGGGAACGAGTGCAGTTTCAAAAGACAGAGTATGTATTGACCATGTAAATTATAAAAGTGGTATTACATCAGCAAATAAATACTTTGCTCAGAAAGTATCATATTACTACCAAGACAATGATGGTGATTATGAGCTTATATATATTCGTCCCACAGATAATAATGTCATTTATACTGTAGACAGTGATGATTTTGACTCGAAAACTACAAAACAGACAGCGGTTTTTTATAAAAATGATAAAAAGAAACAGATAAAAATTTCGCCGGTATGTAATTTCGTCTATAATGGAAAAGTATATCCAGAGATAAGCGATGCTGAATTGATACCAAAAGACGGAAGAATTACACTGATTGATAATAATAACGATAATTCTATTGATGCATTTTTTATATCTGATTATATAACCGTTGTTGTTCAAAATATATCAGAAAATACAAAAACTGTATACAATATGATTAGCGCCTATTAGGAAAACACACTGTCAAAGGGGTTTGTAGCGGGGGT
>OGMF01001192.1_pt1 | contig 26512 bp, 31 predicted proteins | sample 1572921 | NCBI WGS metagenome assembly OGMF01 (sample SAMEA2581919, study PRJEB24529) | metagenome | biome: Human gut stool | place: China | collected 2011 | reverse complement strand
GCAGAACCTTGAAGAGAAATATCCGGATCGTAAGCTTTATATAGTAGACTCTTTGCTCGCTCCCCACAACGCTTTGCGATTGAACAGTGGCTCCGCACCCGCCTCTTCGTTTGTCGGTTTGTAGAACTTTTTGTCGAATATACTCCGCGTTTGGTAGTATCGTAGTTCCGATGAGTACGGCAACACGATTGCGTTTCTTTTTACGTCATAGCCAAGGTAATATTTCTTTATCGTTTCTTTGGTCAGACCGCGTTTTTGAAAATAGTCGGTCTTGTCCGCGTCTTTGATGCACGCTTTCAGGTAGTCTTTTATGCTCGTTCGCTTGGAGCAATCGTCCACGTCGATATGGAATATCTCGGCAAGAAGTTTTGCCGCCTCTAACGGCTCGACTTCTTTTATTTTTGACACAAAGGTTATGACGTCACCCGTCTCTCCACACCCGAAACACGTGAATATATTGTTCTTGCGGTCTATCGAAAAGGACGGAGTTTTTTCCCTATGGAAAGGACATAGACCTTTATCTCTGCTATTTAGTTTGACTCCGAACGTTTCTACCGCATCGGCTATATTAACTTGGTCTTTGACCTTCTCGAAAATATCCGTCATCGTTCCTCCGTTTTGGGTTTCCGGGCGGCGGACTTTTACCGCCACCCGTTGCCCGTTTGTTTTTATTCTTCGTCAAGCGCCGTGACCTTGGTTGCCATTGCCTTGACCTGTTCTGCCAAAGGAAGTACGTTCTTGAGTTCTTCCTCGGTCAAGTTTCGGTCGACTGCAAACACCGCCTGCGAGTAGTTGATACCGCCGCTGTTCTGTGCCTTTTTCAGCGTGAACTTAGTGACCACGCTCACCGTTTTCTTTCCTTTGGAAAGAAGTCGCATTACGTACTTACTGAATTCGGCAAGACTGCCCGTCGGGAGCGAGAGAATAATCGGCAGAGCCTCGCCTTCACGAAGAAGGTAGATTCTTCTCTTCTGCTTGCACGCTTTTGCACCGTTCTTGCCACTGCCGAATTTATTGAACTCGCAGTCGGCGCACTGTCTGATTTCCCCACTTTCCGCTTCGATACCGATGCGTCCGTCCATCGAGCCGCAGTCAGGCGGATTGTTCCCGCCCGTGTACTCTTCCTTGTAGTAGCACGAGATGGGATGATGATACAAAATCACCGCTTTGAACTCTTTCGCCGAGTCTGGACTTTCGGGATCGTCACCCGGTACTTCGTAGGCAAGACCGCCGCCTGCCGGGATTTTGATTCTCTCGAACGAGGGAGTCAGTCCGTCAAGCTCTTCTGCGAAGATCTCGCCAAGGTTTGCATTCGCCCCAAAGGTAAGTGCCGTGTTTTCTTTCTTTACGATTTCGTTTGCCATTGTGTTTTCGTCTCCTTAAATTAATATTTTTTCGATTTGGCAACGCGGATACTGTTCTTCTCCGCAATTTTTATGAGCCCGTCCAACCATTCCGGGAGTATGCCCTCATTCGCCGCAATAAGTTCCTTGACCGTTGCCGAAAGCGTTTGGCTGTTGATAGTGAACAAATCTTCGAAGCCGTTTTTCTTCATGACTTCCCATAGTTCGCCTTTCCTTTCGGGTTCGGGTGCCGGGTACTCTTGCGTGATGAGCGAGAACGTAGTTCCGTTACGATTGAACGAAGTCAACTCTTCCGTGGTCATCAAGTCGATCATTTCGGTTGTTACCCCGTCAATCTCTTCATTGATGCCCTTGACCTCTCTTTCGAGGTCGCTCTTTTGCGTCCGCAGTTCTTTGAGTCTGTCGGACAGTTCCAGCAGTTTCGTATTCATCTGATACCTCCTGTTTTGTTTGATTGCTTTTTCAAGCGGAATACCTTTCTTCAATCGAGACGCGATCGTGCTGCGAGATACCCCGTATATCCTGCAAATCTCCGCAAGCGTGAACACTTTTCCGTACATCACATACCGTTTTGTTCGGCTCGTATTGCTGTTCTGCCTGTGTTTAGGTATCCATTTACAGTTATTCGGGCAATAATCTCCGCCGTTGTCGATACGCTCTATCGTCAAGCCGTCTTTGTATCCGTGCGACATTGCCCAATAGAAGAAAGTCTCAAAGTCTTCCCATTCGGCACACACGCACACTCCCTTTGCGCCGTAATACTTAAAGTCCTTGCTCTTTGGATTAGCGCATCGCTGTTTCATATTTGCCCATATTCGATGCAGCCGCAGTTCTCCGTTCGGCATCGCTTTTTGCATCTTGCGGTAACATCCGCACGACATCGTGTGTCCGTTGACAAGGTCCGTTCCCCGTACTATCGCCGTTCCGCCACACTCGCACTTGCATGCCCACATCAAAGCCGTGTTCTTTCCGTGCGGTGGCAACGGTTCTATTGCCGTCAGTCTGCCAAACTGTCTTCCCGTCAAATCCTTAAACTTTCCCATGCAGTAACGTCCTCCAGTTATCTACCATCAGTTTCGCAATATCGCCTTTGTGCTTTACTGCGTTCATTATCTTTTCATCCACCGTGTTCTTCGCCACGAGATGAATGTATAGACACTTTTCTTTCTGTCCGATTCGGTGAATTCTTGCTCGGCTCTGCTCATAGTTCGCATAGGAGAAGTCCAACGAATAGAACACCGCCACGCTTGCCGCCGTCAGCGTTAGCCCCATTCCCGTGGTTTGCAGTTGCCCCACGAACACTTTTACATCCGGGTTCTCTTGGAAGTCTTTCACTTGCTCCGCTCTGTCCTTCGTTGCGCCGTAAATCAACCTATAGCCAAACTTTTTCTTTTCGAGCATTGCTTTTATGGCTTCGATTTCCGGGACGAACCTTGCGAACACAACTACCTTTTTGTCTTCTTCCACGCAACTATCGATGATATCTTCGAGAGCCTCTATCTTTGCCGTACTTACGGTCTGCGGCTTGGCGGTTGCATCGTCACGGATAAACCCGCCCGTACATTGTGACAGTCTTAACAATTGCGTCAGAATGTTCCTTGCCGTCACTTCCGTATCGGCGGAGAGTTGAGCGTAGCAGTCCTCTTCTATCATCCGATACACCGCCTCGGCTTTCGATTCGAGTTTTATCGTTCGCACCTCGTCTATGAACGGAGGCAAGTCGACTGCGTCCTGTATCTTGATTCGGAACGCTATCTTATGCACCTTTTCCACGAGTTCCGGGAGATGATTGTACCCTACGATTTGGTGGTTCTGATAACCGCCCATCACGGCATAGCGATTGCGGAATAAGTAGTAGGACGATCCGAGTATCTCTTCGTCCAAGAACTTATACTGCGAGAAGAAGTCCAGCGGATTGTTCGTGACGGGAGTTCCCGTGAGTATGACGTTGAATTTTGTCTTCTTTCCAAGTTTATGCAGTGCCTTGGACTGCGCCGTGGTCGGGTTCTTAATCTTGGACGATTCATCACACACGATCATGTCGGGATTCCACTTTCCTATCTCCGCCTCAAGCCGCCAAGCTGATTCGTAGTTCACGACTATGACCTGCAATGCCGAGCCGTTCATGTATCCAAATGCCGTCTTTTTCTTTGCAATCGAGCCGTCCAAAATCGTCAGCGCATACCGATAATCCGCAAACTTTTGGAACTCTTCTTCCCACACGCCGACTATAGACTTTGGTGACACAACAAGCACTTTACCGACACGCTTTTGGCTGTTTAACGCACCTATTAGCGCAATAGTCGTGATTGTCTTGCCCGTTCCCATATCCATTAGGAACGCTACCGCCTTACCCGTATCGAACTGTTTTAGCGCGAAGTTGTATGCCTTTACTTGGTGGCTGTAAAGGCTGCCCTTTATCGGCGGTTTTATGGTCGGTTCGGCATTTCCTTTGTTGTCCGTGCTATCTGCCGTCAAAGCCTGTAATTCTTCGTCAAGCGTTGCTCCGAGCAGTCCGAGCGTTGTCACATTTTCTTTCGTAAGCGGGACTACCCAACACTTATCATCCACATCGTAGAATCTGTCCTGCATATCCTTAATGCTCCCTCGATATGCGAACGAATCATATATTCGTATCGTTTCGTTAGATCGGACAGCGTACATTCATTCCCTCCCAGTCGATAACCTTGACCATTTTCTCCGCGCCGAATGCGTTCATCATTCGTTCGCTTTGTTCGTAACTGAACGGAAGACCGCCGAGCAATATTGCCGTTAGTTCCGCTCTGCTGATTTCAAACTCGATACAGAACAGCGACAGATTTCCGCATTCGTTCTTTACCATCTGGATGAATTTTTTTGTATTTACTTTCATTTGTTTCCTCGCTTTGGCTCTTTGAATTTTTTGAGAATGCCTTTCATCGTTTCAAGTTCTTCTCCCGTGAGCCCTACCGCTAATTTTTCAAGAAGGTTAGATTGCTTTTTGGAAAGGTATTTCATTCCAAGTCGGTATCCATCGTCTATTCGAACCCCACCGCCATGTCCTTGAACCGTGTATACCGGGTAAGACAGTATGAGTTCTTGAATATCGCGTTTTATTGTTGCTCTTGATGCCGAAAACTCGAACATTAAGTTGTCTATCGTTTCGAATTTTCGTTCACATAGAACTTCGAGTATTTGCATACGACGTTCGTTAGCACTCAACTGTCTCACCTCCCTTGCTCTTGATGGCTGTATTCTAAAGGTCAAACGGCTCACTTTTTGAACCATTTGGAAAAGTTTTTTAAATTTTTTTGCAAGCGGAGGAAATAAAAAAAGCCACCGACATAGGAGACGTATCCAATTAAGGATTATCTCGAATGTCGGTGGCCTCTCAATACTGGTTTAACCTACCGCTCTAATACGAATGAGGGACTTGGCTTTACAATGTCACTGTTTCAGACCGACCAAGTATCGTTCGTAAGAATATTTAATTTTTTGTATTTTTACCATGTTACTTCTTGCCCTTCCGGGGCAATTAATTCCATTTGAACTATTCTTCTGCTTTTCGCATTCGCAGTTGTAATCGTTCCGCAATTCGGGCATCTTACCCGAACAAATCCTTTCTCGTCCTTAAAGCCTACAAGGGGATGAAAACAGTTATTGCAAACCATTTTCTTTGCCCCAATGCTACCTTTATGTTGCATTATGTATGCTCGCCTCCTATTTCCCTTGATACCATGGTTTTGGATTTTTTCTACTGCATTTGTGCGGTCGGGATCTCCTACACTGAAGTAGAAAAACCGATGTATCACTATGTGTCTTTTGCAACTCGACTAAACGGGGCGGGTTTTGTCGAGATTATTTTGTTTGTATCGCCTTGGCGAATGTCTTATAGTCATACAAAGGAATGGACTTTGTCTTTGCGTACTTGAGCGGCAAGACTTCTCTCTTGCAACACTCGCACTCAAACCAACCATTAGTTTCGTCAAGGTATAAGTTTTTGTTTTCCGTGCCACACAACGGGCATTTCACGTTATACGTCATTGTTTTGTAAATCCGCCTCCCTTGCGTTTGTTAGTTTTCCAGATCTTTAATCACTTTGATAGCAACACCTTGTATTCGACAACTATTAACCACGATATCTTTCATTCGTTTGTTTTCGGGATGAAGTACGATGATTCCCTTTTTGTTATCGGGGCGATAGCGTTTAAGAGTTACTTCATTCTCCACAAGCGCAACTACGATATCGTTATAATCCGCAGTTTCCTGTTGTCTTACAAGCACAAGGTCTCCGTCATTGATTCCTACGTCAATCATTGAATTTCCGCTTGCCGTGAGCAAGAAACACTTTTTTGCGTTTCCTACAAACGATGCCGGGAGTCTGACATATCCATCTATGCACTCATACTCTTCTGCAAGAGGACCGCAAGGAACATACCCAAGCTTTGCAACCGACACGGTTTTCTCCGTTCTCGACTGCTCAATGGACTCATACCCATATTCGCCTCTCGCAATTATTCCTTGTTCCGTCATATACTCCATGTATCTCTGCACAGAACTCTTTCCAACTCCCAATGCTTCCGCTATTTCTCGAATGGGAGGTATTCTCCCCCTTTGCTCGCACTGGTCTTCAATGTATGACTTGATTCTTTGAACTAACTCGCTGTCTTTTGTTCTCATTTTGTGATGGCCCTCACTTTGCCTATTCGGGACACTTGTCCCTGATAGCAACACTATTATACTTCTTTTGCTCAAAGAAGTCAAGGCTCTAAAAGGTATAAAATTGGGGGTGTCCGCACGCCATGACACCCATTACTTTTTCGCAAAAAAAAATGGCAGTCACCACTTGACTACCATTTTAGTCTTCTATATTTTCAAGCGTAAACAACGGACTATCAAAGAAAGCATTTAGTCCAATACCCAAGCCTTGACACAACGCACTAATCGTTCTAATGTTTACCGCAATGTTTCGACGTTTCTTTATATCGCCTATCGTTGACTGATCTACTCCCGTGAGCATAGAAAGACGGTATGCGGTCACTTTCTTTTGCTCCATGAGTTCTATAAGTCTTACCGATACTGCATCGCCAATAGTCATGACTGCACCTCCTTTACTTGTTTTTCGCTCAGTAATAGTATAAACTTTTTATTTTTGAAAATACTGGGCAGAAACCCAGTATTGCTTGATTTTTGCCCAGTATTTTGGTATAATTTTCGACGAGAGGTGTAAGTAAGTGAAAACAGTGTGCGTTACCGGGCATCGCCCAGCTAAATTACCTTGGAAATACAAAAAAGAAGGACCCGATTACGATGAGTATATCGAGTCCCTCGCTTGTTGTGTGGCTGAATATATTGATGATGGTTATGATCACTTTATTTCAGGAATGGCTCTCGGTGTGGATATGGATTTTGCCGAAATTGTCCTTGGATTAAAAAATGAATATGGTCTTAACATCTCTTTAGAATGCGCTATTCCCTGCCCAAACCAGACAATGAAGTGGCCGCCAAGTGAAATTGCAAGATATAACAATATCCTTGAAAAGGCAGATAAAATAGCGCTGGTAAACGACCACTACTTTCGCGCTTGCATGCTCGTTCGGAACGATTATATGGTAGACCACTCCGACACAGTTCTTGCCGTTTGGAATGGTGAGCAAGCTGGCGGGACTTGGCACACAATTCAGTATGCCAAAGCCAAAGGCAAGCAAGTCGATATCATAAGAGTCGAGCAAAAATAAAGATAACGCGCTATTTGGGATTTTCCCAAACAGCGCGTTTTTATTTTACTTGGCTAAATAATACTTTTTATCTCCTCGAACAACAATTTCGACATCTTCCGCAAAAGGATTATCCGTATCATAGGAAAGTTGTTTCATCTCGGCAGTTTGGCTTTTAATTAAGTCCACCGTTTCTTTATCGAGCGATTTATACATCCACTCTTCTTTTATTGCGGTTATCGGCTTCTCCAATAACTTTGCAAAAAATCCTGTATTCTTGCGTCTTTCTTCATCAATGTCTATTTGCAAATGCTCGCATTGCTCTTTGTGCCAAGAAAATATTTGTGTATGGATTTCGTCCAATTTTTTAGTATGTAGTCCAAACGAACCATAGCAATGCTCTTTTGTCTTCGCTCCCATACTCAATGCGAAGTCCAACTCATTGATTTGGGCAAGCACTTGCACAAGGATGGACTGGTAACGGCTCCACTTCTCTATCTTCTTGATTGCCGAAGCATAACTATCATAGGTCGGTTGTTCTGTTCCCAAAATCGTTTCGATCTCTGCCTCCGCTTGATTTAGTAACGTTTGACAATCTTTCCGAAGTTCTTGAATGTTATCCAATTCACGGAGTCGAAGTTCTTCGTTGGCGACGGTATCCATTTGGAATTTCGAAATATTGTAGACCGACTCAATAAGCGATGCCGCTTGACTTCTATACTGAATATCAAGGGTTGACGCAATGCCTTTTAATTCATTCGATATTGCGCCAATCTTCGAGTCGATTTGTTGCATATAGTATTGCCCGACAATAATCGATGCTACGCTAAACACGGTAACACCGACATTCGCCACTTTACCGAGTTTGGACGGATTCACTTCTAATAGGTTTGCGTGTTCGGCAATGCCGTTCTTCCCCATAGTCATGGCTCTTTTCGCTCCAGCCATGGTGTGGGAATCCACCAATTGTCCGCCGTTTTTCAAAACAACCTTATATAGCTTTTCTCCCGTACTGCCAACGGCTTTTGCAATGTTAGCCCCTGCAACGCTCGCTGCCGGGATAACCGCATCTATTCGAGCTAAAACAGAAGGCTCTGTAATTTCAACCCAATGCCCTTGCGTTTCATCGAATGTTATCGGAAGAGACTCCAATACAACTTCCAAGCCTTTATCCGCATCGTCAATCGCCAGTGCTTGCGTTAAAGTATCCCCTATCTCTTTGTTCTGTTTCCTTTTCTTAAAAATATCGAATATGCCCATAATGCTACCTTAATTAGAGGATTGCGAGGGAAGTTCGTTACTATACTTCTCTATTTCGTGTATCAATTTTTCTTGATCATCTTTATGGTTAAATCTATTCCAAGTTTTGACAACATGCTTTAGATCTATCAGAAAAGCATGTACGAACTCGTATCCTTCCGTATTACCTTTCCACGTCGACTTTGCGAAACCAATGTACTGAAGATTATCATTATCATCGGAGCGAAACACATCGCGTTTTTTATCATACGGTAACAGAAAAGCGTTATAAATCCTACCCACAGGAGTTTTTGCATTGCGTTTGATATAATCGCCATATGTTATCTGCTTTTGAATCGATGTGGTTTCAGGAAGATCCTCTTCTCGTCCTGTGAACCCAAAACGATAGAATTTTGAGTCAAGGATATACACGTCTTCACCATTTCGCAAAATCGTGTCTGGTCTTAAATCACTACTATCCGTTTCGGCAAAATCATTTTTAACCAGTTGCCACTTTGCTTTGGGGTTGAAGTCTCGCAAATCTTTTTCCGTCCCAAATATCGCGTCAATCATTCTTTCAAAGATGTAATAATACGAGTCGACTCCGTAAACAAACTCTTTATTATTGTCGGTCGAATCCAACCCCATCACGACATTTAAAAGATGTTTCAAGCGCAATCTCTTATCATCATCGAAAGTGTGATCGAATTCTTTTTTAAGTGTTGCAATATATAACTTTTTAATCGATTCGTTATACTGTGGTATCTGTATATAACTCGAATTAAGATTAAACAGCCATCCTATGTAGTCTATACTGCGCTTAACACAAAAACGATGGATCTCTACCAAAAGGTTGTCAACCGTGTTTTTAACTGATACTGTTATATTCGGGAAAATGACATTACCATTCGATACAATTGCTTGTGATTGCATTGTTCGTTTCCAGTCGATTCTTCCAGATTGGTTTGTTTTATAAATCTTTTCTCTGTTGACATAAAAGCCATTCGCAAGGAAATCTTTGATTACCCATAGGTAAGAAAGCAACGCAAACTCCCCCTCTCCCGTTGCCTTGTTATATGCACTCGACAACTGTGATGAGGAGGTTTTTGCTATCCCTATAGTACGTAAAAAATCGATTATATCTCGTCTTACGTCGGGATTGTCCATTGAAAAACGGTACGTTTCCGGATAATAGAAATGTATCTCATTTCCTTTGAACTTCAACCCCACGAACGAATCATCGATTTTATTCGTAACAGGATGAGAATAGAAATTATCTATTCGAATGCCTTTAACCGAGGATTTCATCTATAAATACCTTTTGTCCTTTTTCCATGTATTCGACAATCAATTGGTCAAGCGTTTTTATATCCGGACCAAACCAATCTACATGATTATACTTGGCTACATCATCCCAAAGATATTCAAGCAATTTGTATGCGAACTCTTTTTTCTTTACCACATCGGTTTCGCCTGTTTGCTCTTTGCATAATGTTTCTTTTCCAATGAAGTATACACCAAGTTGCTTGTCTTCCGATGACAACTCGTCCGCATTCTTAACAATATACCTGTTAATTGAGTCAACCAAATGTCTCCAAGTTACCCCTGTCATACCGGGTACATAATACTCTGCGTACTCATGGTCTTTAGCAAAGACATTTGGCAGCTTTTCAAACTTCCAACGACGCTTGAATGCCGTATCCAAAGTGAAAACATTTTGGTCACTCGTATTCATAGTTGCCACAATGTAAAGATTGGACGGAATAACGATATAGTCAAAATGAATATTCTTGTCTTTGAACACCTTGTTCAAGTAGTCCTGAAGATTTACATTAGTTATCTTATACTGGCTCTTACCTTCTTCCGTTCTATCGAGAAGTTGGAATATGTCACCAAATATGCTTGCCGCATTTCCACGGTTTAACTCTTCGATAACCAAAGCAACGGGTTCATTAGGCCGTTCTATCGCCATTTTCATAGCAAGCGCAAACGGTCCGGGATTGAACTCGTATGTAACAGACTTATCCTCCTTCACTTTCGGAATAATCTGTCCCACGAAATCGGTGTTGGTATAATCTTGATAGAATGTCGTTCTTATACGATGTTGCTCGTCATTTGAAACATCAAATGCTTTCAGTAACGTGTTCTGAACATAATACGACTTACCACAGCCGGGTGTTCCGTATACGACAACGTTCTTTCCGTTTTTGATTTCGGATTCAAATGTGCAAAGTGCATTTTCCACAACAGGTTCTTCGTTGTCCTCTATTTCGCCCAAGGAATCCAAATTGTAAATCACTTTGGAAAAAGCCAATGTCGAAATTCCGCACTTCTTTACAAATAAAGCAATTTGTCCCATACGAACAAAAGAATTTCCATCCGGCTCCTCATCTATTGCGGTCAAGACTTTGTTTTGCCACTCATCATTATAAAACGGAGGGAACAATTGAGGGAACAGCATATGGAAGTATTTGATTACCCACTTTTTGTTAATGGTCGTGGGCATCACTTCATATAATTTTGTATTCAGTTCCGCATAGTCTTTCAACTCCGTCAACTCGCCCGCATCTTCTATTATCTTAACACCCGCAAGTATTTCATTTCGAATAGTTGTTCCAAGGGCTATAGCGTCTTCGAGAGATAAGTTTTTCGGGTTTCTCGAAGAACCTGTCATCCAAGATTGTTTGTCGGCATTGAAATAAAGACCATACTTATACGCCGATCCTCCGCCTATTCCTCCAAATTGAGAGAATTGTTTATCGAACTCAAGTACATAGCAAAGATTTTCTTTGTCGCGGGTTTCGTTAATAAAGATTTTGTGCAGTAAGTCTTTTCCATCCACAGCTTTTAACGCTTCCGGACCATACTTTGCTCGAAAATCCTTATACAGTTGGTCAGCCTCAATATCCAAAGCAGAAAATTTATCTGCTGCAATAGCGAACCATTCAGGAGTAAATGTTGAATTTTGTTCATTTTCCAATGAATCATCACATTCCTCCACATCCATATATATTTGATATGAAGCTTTGTTTTCAGCATAAGTTTTTGACGTATCTGGATCCCAATAGCCATTATAAGTCAAAATGTCAAATAATGCTGCCTTATTTTGTTCTGTTAGCGAATCATGATGAATATAAAGAGATTGCTTATCATCCTCTGACACACAACCAGACCATGTCAAAATTTTTAACATTTCTCTAATTTGACGTTCATCTTGCTTCCAAAAAATATTGTTTACATTTCTTTCTACAGTATTTGGGAATTGACCTGTTTTCCTAAACTCCAATATCGTCTGAATTAAATCAACTATGTTAGGAGTTTTTGTTTTGGCTATTGCAGAATTAAAAAAGATAAAATTTTTAATTTCTTCTCTTGTTAAAAACGCCTCATTATAAAACATATTCATTGTATATAAAACTTGCAGCACAACCCTCATTGGGGCAAGAGTTATTCCATCATGAATTGCATCGTTCATCGAATCAGATGTTCGAGGATTTGGAAACTGAAATTTCTTGATAAAGTTTAGTACAATTTTCCTAACATGCCCATTAGAACAATCCACGGCACATTTACTCGTATTTGTAAGATTAAAGTAAAATCCGAGAGTATTCATATTGTTATTATCATTTTTATTTTTTTCTGCACTTGGGACAGTATTAGTCACAAAGCAATGTCCTGCTTTTGTAAGAGCCGATTGCAAATTCGTAATTCTTAAATCATTTGTAAACAAATAATGGTACATTTGTCTATATTTCCTCCAATAGTTCACTAATTGATTCAGCCACAGCCTTGGCTAATTTCGGGGGAACTGCATTTCCTATCATCTGATATGCATTACCTCGATTACCAATAAAATCAAAATCATCCGGGAAAGATTGTATCCTTGCCGCCTCTCGAACGGTTATCGTTCTACATTGCATGGCATCATAGTGAATAAATCTATTGCCGTCTTTATATAAATGCGCAAGAATTGTCGTACTTGGTTCATTGGGATTAAGTACGTGATAGCGATGTATTGGAGATTTTGATCCCACTTTTTCTTCATAAAGCTCGCTTATTCTTTGACTATTAAATTCACATCGTCCCGAAGATAAATCGTCAGCTAAAATTCGGAAAGTATCCATATCTCTCATATTATTATATCTTGGGATATGCCAAGTCACTGAACATATGGGAGTAGAATGAGAAATATGTCTTTTGTGGTGTTCCTCATCATAATAAGGAATACAAGGGGGTAAATCCCCAATCGCTTCTTGCACCGTTACAGTTTTTTTACTTTTATATTTCGGTAAAATTTCGCGATAAAACTTGGATAAAAGTCGTTGAGTTTCTCCTTTAATTTTACGGATTCCAACAATAATCATTCTGTTTCGGTTCTGAGGAACACCATATTCTGCTGCATTTACAATCGCTAAATGCATATCATCAATTATCTCATACCCTATTCCAGCAAAGCTTTTCTTTATTAAATCTGTAACCAGAACGCCACTCGGCATAGCGCTTAAAATTCCAGGAACATTTTCAAAAACAAAAACCTTGGGTTTATATCTTTGAACAACGCTCAAATAATGTTCAAATAGATAATTTCGATAATCATTTTTCATTCCATTTTCATCTCTTACTCGCCCAGCAACGGAATACGCTTGACAAGGAGGCCCACCTATTATGACATCGATACCGCCAGCCCGTTCAACATAATAATCAAGACCTTTTGATACTCCATAATCAACATCGCTCCATCCATGGAATAATTCAAATTCTCGCTGAATATCAAAGTGCATCACGGTTTCATCTACATTAGGCTCTCCCCATTTATATTTTAATCTATTTCGAAGCGTTTCAACTTGTGGCTTTAACCACTCTACAGCAGCTATCTCACAATATTTTCCTGTTTGGAGAAAACCTTCTGTTAATCCACCACAGCCAGCAAAAAGATCTATCATTCTATTCTTCATTTTGTTTCTCCAATATGAGCTTAAGTTTTTTAGCCACCACTTCTCCAAGCATTGGAGGAACAGCGTTTCCTACTTGTCTGTATTGCTCAGCTTTACTGCCGTAAAAGATAAAATCATCTGGAAAACTTTGTAATCTCGCGCTTTCTCTTACGGTTGGGATTCGGTTCCACTTGTAATGGAAGTGAGATCTATGTCCAGTATTTATAGTTAAAGATGGTTTTTTACTATTATATCTTGTCAATGCTTCATGATACTTAAATCGAGCGCTTAATTCTGGCGGTAAAGCTTTATAATTCTTTCCCTCTGGAATTAATTTCAATAATTCTACTGTTTTGGGCTCATGTATACTCCCTATATGGTTATAAATTTTCTGCGAATTTTTTCGCATTACTCTTTGATAATTTGTTAATGGCTCACACTCATATTCTTGAATTGCATCGCCATATATGCCCTCTAATGCTGGCAAATCGCCGATAGCATCTTCACAAGTCACATATTCCGATGGCAAACAGATAGGATCAGGAAAAACAAATTTCTCTTCAGATTCGAGTAATCCAACAAAAAACACTCTTTTGCGTATTTGAGGAATTCCAAAATCTGGAGCATAAAGGATTTTAGCCGTCATAGTATAACCAAGCACAGAAAAATCATCTATTATCCTTTTAGCACCTATACCTCCATTCGTTTGTAACATGCCAGGAACATTTTCAAGCACAACCGCTCGCGGTTTTAAGATTTTCGCAAGTTTTACCATCGCTAAATACAAATAATTTCTCTTATCATTCATATTTCGAGGACCAGCTATCGAAAAACCTTGACAGGGAGGGCCGCCAATCAACACATCTAATTTAATATTTTTCTTATTTAGATAATTAGTTATAACAGACAAATTGTCATGATTAAATAAATCCAATTTCATTGCTTCTGCATTTCCGTGGTTCGCTTTAAAAGTTTTTAATGCCGAATCGTCAAAATCAACGCCTAATACCACGTCATACCCAGCATCGAAAAAACCTCTTGACAAACCGCCAGCTCCAGAAAATAAGTCAACACATGTAAGCTTTTTATTCATACAATTTCAAATTTCCTTAGTCCAAATTAATCGCACTTTTACCGCTTTTTACCCATTGATCAAGTTCCGATAATTGGAATTTCCACAATTTCCCTATCCTATGAGCTGGAATATCGGTTTTCTTTATCCAATTTCTTATAGTATCCTTTGTTACACCAAGATGATTTGCCGCCTCAGCTATTCCAACCCACTGTTCACCTATAAAACCATTCATCATTGTACCTCAAATTGATTTAATATATTATACTTCATTTTCTAAAAAAAAACAAGCAGTTTTAGTTGTGTTTGATATGATTTCATATGTTTTAATATGTAATATACACTACTTAAACTCATTAAAAAAATTCACTTTGTTAAGTTTGCAAAATTTCCACATTTCATTTGCATTTACTGCTTGTACATTTTCCCCTAAATAAACAGTCTTAATTGCAGGTGCTTGTATTTTTTGCCCAGCATCCCCAATCAATCTCCACTCTTTTTGATATTGCCATTTTAACTCTTTAGTCAAAAACATTCTCAAATATCTCGAACGATCCGCATCAATTAACCCATTACTCATGCCAATAATCATTTGCCCTATAAAATCATAAACAATATTCATTAAGACATTATTCTCACGTTGATCATTATAAACAACGGGAAACAGCAATTCTGAATATCGATAGTTTGATAAGTCGTATTCAACACAGTAGCCAGTACCGCCATTTGCATAATCTTTCCACATAACACTGTCGTTTTTTTCTGTTGTTAATGAACAAACGCCAAATTGTTCGCGAGCCTTTGCCGCCCTTATAAACAACTGCTCTATTTGCTCTCGCACTTGTTTATCATTAATACTCTCAGGAATATTCCCAAGCATATTTACCAAGGAAACAATATCGGCATTCGGAGCAAGTTCTTGTAATTCAAACGATGCATCCAATAACCAATTTCTTTTTACTAAGCCGTCTGGAGTCATTATGCTTGCAATGATACTTTGGATCCGTCTAAAGTTCACATCACCTGTATGGTCCCGTATTGATTCCATAATTTGCTCAACACAATATTTTGTTAGTTGACTTGTCTGTATATCAATATAGTCTTGAACATCAAAAGAGACCACACATTCACTTGGATCGTCTAATTTTTTTGCTGGACATAAGTATAAATATCCATTTTCAAGCATATCTTATGTGTGTTCATCAAACGGACGGTATTTGAATAATGTTCTTGGAACAGTGGAAGTATTACCTTTCATTTTATCGTTAATAGTTTTGATTTCTTTTGACTGCGTCATAAATCACCTTGATATATTTTAACTAAATTTATAACATACTCTTTTATTTTTTCTACCACTTCGTCAGGTCCGACCACTTGCAGTTTATCTCCAAACGACAAGCACCAACCGTAAAACGTTGGACTTAGTTGTACCAAAGCCTTAAATCTCACCGCATTTTCTCTTTCGGGTTCAAGTTTGACCGCATCTCCAAAAACATCAAAAATCACGTCAAGCAAACTCTTATCCGCAATAAACTCCACTTCTTGTTCCTCGCCTTGGAACATTCCGAACAAGGTTTTTTTGTGATGCTGTAAATCTATAGGATTTCCCTTATAAAGGTCTATAGGTTGATTAACGACCATTTCAACGTGATCCATCCGATCTATGCGGTAATGAACAACCCCCTCGTATTTGCCGTAATAACATATAAGATAGTAGTTATCATCGTCATAAATCGTAGCAAGCGGGTTGACATAATAACGTTTCCCATTTCGTCTATATACCCTTTCGTGTTTTTCATTAAAGTCAAAGTATTCAAATGAAACCTTCTTTCCATTTTCTATTGCGGCATTGATTTCGCTTATTGAATAAAAAATGTTTTCATTTATACTTTTAGTCGTGTTAAACTTTACAATATTGCTTTGTAGCAATTCCGCGCGATGACTTCCCCCAAGATTAGCAATTTTATCAACAAGTTCTTCGGTCTTTTTCGGCGTAATAAAACTCGATGCTTGAACCGCATCCATAAGAATGCGGAGTTCCGAAACGTTAAAACTGCGATCGGCAACACAATAGCCATTCGGCTTTCCCGGAGCTTTCTCGCACAACACTTCATATCCAGACTCGTTTAGAAGTTCTACATCCTTGTATAGCGTTCTTCGGTCACAAATAATTCCTATCGCCACAAGCCTTTCAATTATTTCGGTTGTCGACATATAATTATCTTCATCCGAATGTTGGCGTAATATTTCAAGTAATTTTATAAGCCTGATTTTAAAAGCATTTTCTTGTCGCATCAGCTACTCCTTACACCTGTCCCATTTTGACGTTTATAGTATAACATATTTTGAAACATTTGTAAAGTAATGGGTGTCCGCATTTGCGGACACCTATTACAAAGTCTATTATCAAATTAAAATTCCTGTTTACCCCTTATCCTCTTCTATAATCTCTATTGTTATATTGTGTTTATCGCAATATGATTGCAAGAGTTGCTTACTTAAAAAACTTGGACTTTTCGTCCCTTTTTCCCAACGATTTAGCGTTGCCGGGCAAACGCCAATTTCAGATGCGAATTTTTCTTGAGAAAGGAAAGCCTTGCCGCGCAATTGTTTAATTATTTGGCTATATGTCCCTTGTATTTTTTCATTAGAACTGTCCATCGAGTTTCTCCTTCGCACGATGCTCCGCATACAAACGAGAAAATGTATTCACCGAATTTTCTTCCGCAATTATCTCTGCTCGTGTCAAATCAAATATAACATTTTTCTTTATCTCATCAGTTTCACTAATCACGCGATATGATTGATTAGCATTCCATCCCATCACTTTAGAAATCAAATGAGTAAACGATTTGCTATAAATATCTAATTTCCCGTTGTCATCATTAAGGTTTTGAGGGACTCGAAATGACGTAAAAGTGATTTTTCCATACGGCTCAAGTAATAGCATTTGTTTTTCGTGGTGTATTTGAAACCTAATAAATTTCGGAGAACCAAGCAATCGTATAGTCTTTTTAAATATACGGATTGTTCCCCTTTTGTTATAAAAAGATATGTAAGTAGAACTTTTATTCATTGCCATCAACCCGCTTTGTTCCAACAAAGGCATCCGCATTGTTAAAATCAAATAAAAGCATCACCTTTTGATCTACCTGAACTAATCTGCCATATGCCTTATAATGATACCGACTATCAAAATTCCACATTTCAAAGATTTTTCTTCCCAATTGAGCGCAATCCATCTTACAATATTTAGGCTCGCTTTTACCCTTCTTCCATACTATTGCATCTGGCATACTCGATGATGATGGTCTTATAATGATACATTTTCTTCGTTCGTTTATCATTAACTGTATCGACTCACAGCTATTCAATGCTTGATATGCACCTTGTCCAAAAGCAATCGAAGTTGCCCACAGAGTAAGAACTGGTTCTGCTTGTTTTTGAAAATATTGGCTTTTAACTACTTGAAACCCATCAAGGTCTATTTCGTTCAAAAAATAATCGTTCATTTTACTTCTCCCATTTTATCTGTTGATATATATCCTTCCGCCAAATCTATCTTATATGATTCGTCATGCTCTTCAAACGGAACGCCAAAACACTCTCGCCAATCTTCAGGAAACCAAGAGCGCCGTTTCTTTGTTCCGTTGTTTACAAACATTTCGAAATCGTTAAGTTTGAAAAGGTATAATGCCTCGCCATTATATACCGCAGGTTTGCCTAACATCTTATACCTACATTCCTTATTCCATGCCATAAGGTCGAATAGTTTTGCTGCAAATATTTGGCAAATCATATCCCGGTTCTTCATTTCACTTTCTCCCCCACCGCTCGCCCAACGTAAAGAATCCGGGGCATCAGCTTGGCAAGGACGAACTATTAACCGCAATTCGTCGGGATGTATAAGCAATTGAATATATTTCACACCGGGGAATTTTCTCAAACAGGCCATATTGAATTTTATTTTATTATCCCATACCGTCACAGCAGGTTCTCTTGTATGTGCAAAAAATTCAGCCTTTGCTACCTGATAACCCGCAAGACTTACTTCTTCTTGTTCTTCTCCGGCAACAAGTTCTTCTTGTATATAATCATCTTTATTCATTGGTTATCACCGCCTTCATTCTTAATTCTTTCCGCACTTTCCATCAATTCCGAATGCGTCAAGATTGGAACTTGTGTTTGACCATCTACCATTACACAATCAACCCCACTATTCCAGTCCCCATGCCTTTTCGAATAGTACAAATCATTATCAAGGCTAAAATCATAGAATTCGTCACCAAACGAATCTTCCCATTCTTCTGGACACACGGCAGTGCGGCGCTTACGTTTTCCGCTTTCGTCTGTATCAAAAAGGACAAGCGGCATTGCATTAGAGAGATTAAAAATCATTATCTTATCATCACCTTTCTCTATCCATGTTCCCAACACTCTATAATTGAAATCAGGATTCCATTCCATAATTTGAAACAATGCTTTATTAAAGTGTGGACACGATATGGTTTTTATTAGAACGGGTTGTCCTTTACTGGTTCTCCAAGCAATACTGAAAGTATCGTTTTTATCACACGGCCGTATAGCAATTTTTCTTTCGGTGGGATGCAATAGCAACTGGATGTAAGAATAGTCCGTTAATTTTTTCCCTACCGAGGTATTAAACATTATCTTCTCGGCAGAAAAATTCATACAAGGCAATTCAGACCGTGCAGTTAAAAATTGTCCTCGCACAACCTGATATCCTGTTAAATCAAAATTACTGAAATATGATCGTTTGACTTTCTGGACTGTTTTGGTTACACGTACACTATCGGATGCATCGTAATAAGCATTTGGATCGTCATTACACCAATGATGATTTATCGGTACATACCCTTGGAATACCCCCATATCTATGACGTGCATGAAGTGCAACCCACCACGCATTCCATGTCTACGATTTTCCAAAAGAGTTTGAGCCGCTTCATATTGCTCAATTGTTATAATCGCCGGGTGATGCTTTTCATAAAGGTATTGGTCTCGATTCTGCCTATTTTTTCGTTTCTTATGCTCGTATATGTCGTATGTAAACGTCTTCCAAGTCAACACACTTCCGCAGTATCGTTCGTTGCGAAGAATATAGTTAATCGAACCCGAATTCCATTTTTTATTTCCAAGTTTCGTTGGGACATTGAGATCTGTTAATAACGAGGCTATTCCATCCGCAGAATACCCCGCTAAAAATGCATTAAAAATAAAACGTATTACTGCGGCTTCCGACTCTTCGATTTCAAGAATGCCATACTTTATATATCCGCCTGCGGCATCACGCGGTCTCCTATACCCATACAACTCTGGAGTCAACAATTTTTTACTCTTGAATCGCTCTTTCAACGACCAAATCATGCTTTCGCTCTTTTTAACAGACTCTTCCTGTGCAAATGAGGCCAAAATTGACAAACGCAATTCGGAATCTTCCGTTATGGTATAAAGACCATCTGTTTCAAAAAAGACTCCTACAGGAGGATTTTGTGCCTTCAATTCACGCACCAACGAAACACAGTCTATAAGATTCCTCGCAAAACGTGACACCGCTTTTGTTACTATAAGGTCATATTTTCCCTCTCGGCAAGCCGCTATCATGGCATTAAACTCATCTCTTTTTTTAAGAGACGTTCCGGAAATTCCCTCATCAGCATAAATGTGTTGCAAATCCCAATTAGGATGACTTCCAACAAGGTTTTGATAATGTTTTTGTTGCAGTTCAAAAGAAGTCAATTGCGCGTCATTATCGGTGCTTACACGGCAGTATGCACACACTCGAAGTCTTGTATTTCGACTGTATATATCTTCTTTTTCTCTGGCTGGAATAAAATACCCACCCGCCTCGTTTTCGACTTTTTTGTATAACTCATTTATAGTTTCTTGCCTATTCATTATCGTCCTCGCCGCGCGCCATTATCCAATACCAACCATTTTTCTCTTTTACTGATTTGATTGCAAGTTGTTCTTTGGCCGTGTTGACTGTTCTTTTTGATATTCCATTGTTCATACATTCTGTTAAAATCATTTTCGCCGAGCACTTTCCATTTTTTAATAAATCTTGAATTATAAATTTTGCTCTATCGAGCTTATCGTCCGCATCTTTGAATTCGTTCTCCATTATATCTTTTATTGTCAATTTGCTTCTGTTCATCCAAGTTATCGTTGAATTCATATTAATGCGGAATATTATCGAATCTCCAAGTGGCGCAAGGTTGTTTTTTATATGGGCAAGGATTCTAACATTACTTTCGTCAGGCATTCTCGCTATCATTAAGACACTACGTGCAGCAGCGGCTATATCAATCGACCCCAATCCCCTATATAATCCATTAGCACTCTTACCTTTACTCATGTGACCTATTAAGATTACCGCACAATTTCTCCGTGCCGCCATTTGCGACAATTTATTCATAATAGGACGAATATCCCCGGCACGGTTCATATCCGTACCGTTACCAAAATAGGCTTGTATTGGATCCAATATCAATACTCTCGCATTTGTTTCATCTAACACCTTTTCCAGTCTTTCATCTCCCATAGACAATGAGGCATCTGTCTCGTCTATGTATGCTATGTTGTCTAAATTTGCCCCACAAGCCTTCAAACGCGGGCAGATTGTATCTTCTTTACCATCTTCATTATTTTGGTATACAACGGCACTTAAAGCCGTCTTTTTATTTATAAAAGGCAAAGTTTCCCCATTGGAAACTATTGCCGCTAAATTCAATGCAAAAGTAGATTTTCCATCACCGGGATCACCTTGGATAATCGTAATTTTTCCATAAGGAATATACGGATACCATAACCAATCAACATTTTTACATTCTACGTTGTTGTAATAATTGATTTTGTATGGTTTTGCGTCCAAAGTATATTACCTCCCCCTTTCAAAAGCGCTGGCTCTTTTTACAAAAAAACTCTATAATATAGTTGCTACCCTATCGCGTTGCTCATTGGTGATACCACCAAAGGAATTCATGCATTTGTTAGACCGTATTTGATACTTCTCGTATTTCCACTAATATTCTAACATTTGTTTGACTTTCCTCTATAATACTTTTGTCCTAATAGCAATGGTTAATAGTCAAATAATATAAGACATCTGTCCAAACATCATTTTGACTTTCCACACTTCTTTAATTGCTATCAAATTAAAGGAGGTATTGTCATGGATAATAGCAAATTATGGACAAGTGCCAAGTTTTTTGAACGACTCGATTTTTTCTTGTCTGAAAAGAACTGGACGCTCTATCAACTCTGTAGTGATGTTGATATTACTGTCGATGCCATTTACAAAATGCGAAGACGTAATACCCTGCCGAGTTTGCAATCAGTCTGCATCATTTGTGATGCTCTTGGTCTTTCCCTTGCCGAATTTTTCAGCGTAGAGATACTGAGTCCAGATTGCAAAGCCATTATGGATAGTTTTGAAACTATTTCAAATCAATCTTTATCCGCTTTGGCTATTCTCGTTCAGCACCTTAAATAAGGATTTCACACGGACGCATGGTTTGCCCTCTAATCAAGCGAAATTTTGGTTTTCGCCTGACTTTATCGCTTGGTTAGAGCAAGCTTTCCATGCGTTCCTTCTTACCTATATACTTGGTTTTTGCCCAGTATAAAATCATAATAAAAGACCGAACAGATTCTCTTCTGCTCGGTCAATCCATATTCAAATCCTACATATTCAGTATATAAGCGTCCTACCTACATAGGTGGTTTGTCGTTAATGTCTCGGCAAATCGAGACACTCTAACTCGGTTGTTTTCAGGGCAAAACAGGTAATTCACCCCTATTCACCCTTAAAAAAAGTAAGAAAAATGCCGAATTCGTCTCTTTTTCGTCGAGACAAATTCGACATCATCCGTGGTGCCGCAGAGCCGTATATGTACGAACCTTTTAGAGAAGAAAAAACGGTTTTATCCGCTGTTTCTATCTCTTTTTCTGTTTTAACAACGTGTTCTTTCGTAAATTTGATGTGTTCAGGGTTGTCTGTAAAGTTATAAGTAATGACAACTCTATCAGGATAAAGAATTACTTCCCGAATAAAAGTATTTACTATTAACTTGCGGACTTTCATATCCGACGGGTTTTCAAAGACGAATCTGCTTAAAAACATTTCTATTTGCTCGACAGTTAAAAACGTATAATTGCGGGCTTTTTCTTTTGCAATGTCAAAATCATATTGAGAAATAAGCGTTTCAAGTTCGGTCAATCGACTTTTTGTTGCTTCGGTTATAATGCCCTGTTCGATTGCCTTAATCATATTGTTTTGTGCTTTTACAGCCTCTTTCCGTTTTTGCTCGATTAGTTTTAATGCAGAATTATCAGCGACCTGTTTTGTATGTAAATTGAATATTTCTTGCGCAACATTATGTATTGCCGCTGTGCTTTCAAGCATTTTTACAGTTGCATTTATAACGATATCTTCCAACCACTGTTTTAAAACGGCTTTCGTCGTGCATTTTGCTCGTTTTTTTCTACGTGATAGGCAAATGTAGTAATAATGAATATCTCCTGTATGAGAAGTGCCGCTTTCGCCGCCCATTTTATGTTTACATTCGCCGCATATAAGTTTTCCCGATAGAATATAGTCAAAAATCTCTTTTTTACGGCTTGGAGCGAGTTTGTTTTCTTCATTTATGGCATTAACAACGTTCCAGAGTTCGTCGGATATTATTCTCGGAAAAATCTTATCGTATATCTCGCCTTGGTGTTCGACAACGCCCGTATAACGCTTATTGTGTAAGATAAAGTATAAATATTTATGGTCAACGAGCATTCCGTTTTTGCGACGATATCCACATTCCTTGAAAATCTGGGCAATCGCAACCGCTTTATAGCCTTGTGAGTATTTAGTAAACGCCTCTTTAACGATTGCGCTTTCGTATTCGTTTATAACGTATTTTTTATCTACAACATCGTATCCGAAAATTTGCTGTCCACCTGTAGCATTACCTTTACGCCAACTTTCTTTTAGTCCACGGTTGACTTTCTGAGTTAGTTCTTCCGAAAAGTATTGATTAAAACCTTCTAAAACGGTTTCCATCATACGTCCTTCAGGACTGTCTGTTAAATTTTCCATAGCGGAAAGAATGGTTACGCCGTTATCTCTTAAAGTCTTTTTATGAATTACCGACTCGAATTTATTACGAGAAAATCTGTCCAGTTTATAGACGATAACGTATTGCCATTGCTTACGGCTGCTGTCTTTCAGCATTTTTTGAAATGCCGCACGATTGTCGTTTGTTCCTGTCATAGCACGGTCGATATATGTATCGACAATTAAGACACCTTGGTTCATTGCGTATTCCTGACAAACTCGAAGTTGTCCCTCAATCGACTGTTCGGTTTGGCTATCGCTGGAATAACGGGCATAAATCACTGCTTTTTTCATTTAGGTTATTAACTCCTTTAACTTTTTTTGTCTTTCGACGGAAACCGAACAATCCGAGAACGGCGGAGCCGTCAAGGAAAAGAAAAAAATATTGGATAAAGTCTGTTTCTTAAAAGTCTTCACAATAATTTTTTCCCTTGACGGATACGACGGGCTTGGATTAGGCTTTCCGCGAGAAAGAAAAAACGTCTTGTTTCTTTCTTGTCTACAAGATTACGAGTTAAAGTCGCAAGTTCTTTGCGAGTTTAAAAAAATAACTTCAAAAATCTTTTTAAAGTCGAAGAAAACCTGCGAGTTTGATTGCTATCCTTTCCACAAAAACAGGAGGCAGTCTTATGAAAGAACAAACAAAAAAAGAGCGTGAAGTTTACGCTATCGGTCGTCCAAGCATTGAAAATTTAACTTCGAACGAACGTAAAGCATTTTTCTCCACGCTACTTATGTGCATTATTGATTATTTTAAGAATGATAATGTTTCAGAAAACAAAAACTGTAATGATTTTCCAAACAAATAGTATACGATATTGAAAGTTATATAGGTTTCACCGTCAAAGTGTTGATATTCAGCCATTTTTCTTACTCCTTATACCGTTTTATACCACACCGAATATTCGACTTCAATATCTCTGCCTTCGTATTCGTAATACATAGTTACGTAACCTTTGAACTCATTTTCTTTTCCGATTATCGGGTGGCAATTCTTTTCGACGTCATCGAAAGCGCGGGTATAACGCTTTCCGTTTTTAGAAACGCATTTGCAGAATAACGTTCCTTCGTCGTTAAGAAATCCGAGACCGGAAATCTTTTCGTCAAAGTTTCCTTTAACTTTTTTGATTGAATAAACTACTTTTTTCATTTGGATTTACCTCCGATTTATTTTTCGCCTTTCGGCATAAACGGGGTAGCACCGGAAAAAGCAAATATCTCTGCGAGTTAAAGTCGCAATCCCGGAAGTCAACGACAAAGGACAAAATTGTTGCGTAAATGAAAAAAGAGCCAAACTCGAAATTGAGTCCGACTCTTGGTATTATTAAAGTTTTCAGCGACAATTTTTCCCGTTGACTTCCGATTTTTACTGTGCTACAACGAAAATGACGAAAGGCGATAAATCGGATCGGTTTTTATTGAAAAAAATATGCTTTTGTGCTATAATAATATTACTTTAATTATGGCGGAGTAGATATGCGTGCAGTAAATAAAGATGCTAAAAATGGGCAAATTAAAAAGTTTCGCGGCATAATGAAACCAATTAATAATTGTTATATAGCAAAATCACGAATGTATAATGTTTCTCTTAAGGGGTTGTCTATATATAATGTAAATTTTAAGGGTTCCATAATTACACAATCTTCTTTCAAAAAAACAATAATTACAGACTGCGAATTTTTAGGAACAAATCTTTCACGGTGCAATTTTAGCAATGCAATTATAAAGAACAGTGTGTTCTTAGGGGCAAAATTGACTGGAACTAATTTCAAAGGCGCAATTTTTGAAAACGTCATATTTGTAACTCAAAGACTCAGCGAATGTAAAAACCTTTCGTTTTCCTACGAGAATAATAAAGTTATTAAACAAATTGAAAAAATAGACTTATCAGAAGAATTAAAAAAACAAGTTGACCTGTATCATAATTTATCAAAAGACAAAATAACTCATATATTGAAATTAAAAAATTCAAAATACAATTTCTTGCATATCTCAATTCTTTTGAGTTCTTTTACGCAGGAACAATTATGTTATGCTCTTAACAAAATAATTAAATTTAAAAATTTTGATATACCTACGATTTTTGCTTTTGAAAAGGCTTGTAAAAAGTACTTAAATATGTTATAATAAAAATAAGCCCTGCCTCACAATCGAGGAGACTCGTTTGTAATTAGTGTGATTGATTTTCAATGTCGGGGGCGAAACATAATAATTAACATTCAGGAGGTGGTTGGTATGGTAAATGATATTTTATCTTTTGTAACTGTTGGTTGTATATTGATAAGTACCTTTTTAAATATTAACGCATCTCCTCGATTGTTTGAGGTTGAGTAAAAAATAAATTAATATGAAATTAGCCGAACGTTAAAATATGCGTTCGGCTATTATTTATCATTATCGTTTTATTTGCACTCCAAAATAATCTCGCGTAAAAAATAATACGAACTCAAGATTATCTCTCGGGTTCGTATTATTCTTCTCTGGTGCGGATGACAGGACTTGAACCTGCATGGTTTCCCACATGAACCTGAATCATGCGCGTCTGCCAATTTCGCCACATCCGCATATTTAATTGTTAAATTTAACACCATATCAAGCGTCGCACAATGTCACGCAACCATAAACGCACACTGCCACTTTCGCTTACAGCCTTAATACTATAGCACAAAAAAAGAAATTTATCAATAATTTTTTGGCAAATTTTGCGCCGATTGACAGAAATTTTTCTGCCAATCGGCTTAATTTTTGCTAAATAGTAGCCGTACACGCCGGCATAATACAAAAATCGGCGGTTACATTCAACGCGGTCGGGTTCGTTTCCGCCCTGAACGCCGCAAAAAACTACCCTTCCAGTGCGCCGAGACGGCTGTGGCAGGTAAAGTAAATCACCTGCGTACCGCACTTCGCCGACAAGTCCGCAAGCAGTCTTGTTGCGCGCGCAAAGTTGTCGTCGTCAAAGTTGACAAACGCGTCGTCCACAATCAACAGCGGCACCGCACCGTCGTAAAGCAGTTCCGACAGCGCAATGAGATCGGAAGAGCGTCGTGTAGGGAAAGAGTGTAGATCTCGGTGGTCGC